>Ga0123342_1000577_pt1 | contig 58338 bp, 25 predicted proteins | sample Turbeawhitnodule_FD_89960 | JGI IMG/M metagenome (GOLD analysis project Ga0123342, IMG submission 89960) | Root nodule microbial communities of legume samples collected from Mexico - Turtle bean Mexico white nodule | ecosystem: Host-associated > Plants > Roots > Nodule | place: Mexico: Nepantla... | reverse complement strand
TTCCATCCTATGTGCCCACACATACACAACTAGCTGACCTTTTCACCAAAGCTCTCGGTGCTAAAAAGTTTGGAGCCATCTTGGTCAAGTTGGGCATTCAAGACTTACATGCTCCAACTTGAGAAGATATTACCGGACAAAATCATTATTAGACTTAATTAGACTTAATTACAGGAATATAATCACTATTAATGAGTCTATAATTAGACTTAATTATAAGAATATAATCACTATTAATGGGTCTATAATTAGTCTTAATTACAGATGTTATGTGAGAAAAAGAATCTGTACGGTTCTAATGCTATGGTTATATATATATATGTATCATTGCTATTATGTCATTCATTTTAGTTATTAAACTATATATACTCTTTAAACAAAAAAGCAACAAAGGTTTAAAATTAACTTAAAAACTATTCTTAAAATAATTTTTGATTAGAAAAACAATAAAATTATAAAACATACTTTTTATATATTTATAAACTATTTAAATAATCAATTTTATGAAATATTCATAGTTCAACTAATGTTTATCGGTCAAATAACATACAAATCTGATCAAAAGTAACATTCAAGAAATATTTTGATTTAATGAATCTGACTAATAAATACTAAATACTGTAACACACTTCCCATGAAACATCAATACATTACATCAAGTGTTTAAAGCCAATTAATAAAGTAAACATTAAACAACTTTTATATTTTGATACACATAATGAATACTTTTTATTTTCTCAACTGATGCCCTTAAATACTAATTCACATCTGTCTTTAAGTTTTCTTAACACATACAATTTGAGTTATAATTTATAATTTGGTCTAAAATCAACTGGTTTCTTAAGAAGTAGCAAAAGTCAAATACATAAAAATACTAAACTAACTATTACACTAAAAAAAATGTTTTTAACGGAGATTTAACTTTACACTCCCAAATATTAAAACTTTCTTTAAGTCATTTATACAGTATTGCATTTTTTTCAGTTAAATCATTCTCCGAAAATGTCTTTTTTAAAGTTTTTTTAAATTTCAAAAAACGTTTTTCAATACTCTGATAAATATCATGAATTTGAAAATTTCCGTAAAATAATAAAAAAATATAATTAGTGATATAAAATGTTTATTAGAGGTGAGAAAGAGAATATTAATATAATTAGTGAGATAAAATGCAGGAAGAACAATGAAATAAACATAAACATAAAAATTGTAAACTGAGAAAATAAAAAAGAAGATTCCTTTTATACTGCCAAATGCATAACCTATGTGATATTTAAACGTGTAAAACATATAGCAATTGATAATTTAATTGACAGTTCATATAATATACATCATTTGTCACTTTGTATTGTATAACATAAAAAAAAAAATACTGCATGTATGAAATTAAATTGTTATAATAATATCTGATTGAAATGTTCATCCAATGCATGTTTTGACAGTATTTTAGCATAACTAGGAAAATCGATTGGAGAAGGTATCGGTGGTGGTGGGTGATTCACGTGATGCCTTCTTTCTTCTTTCTGGGTTGATGGTAAGCTACATTGTTCTTCTGAGACACCAGCATGGCTGCCATTTATAGCAGTCTTTACGTTATAAATGGTCAAGGGAAAGGTGAGTCAGTGAAGTTCTTTCTTCAATGTACTTTTTATATGCTTGTTTTAACCCTAAACCTAATAATAGGTACTAATATAGCAAACGGTTCCTTTGGAAATTCACATGTCATTATATCACCCAGACAAAAACAGCATTTTTGTTAGAAAATAACATTTAAAGTTACATTATCTCTCTGGGAGTTAATCAACAAAAAATAAAAACAATAAACCTTGAAAAAGAATTACAAAAGCTCTTAATTCATGTGTATCACTTAGATTTCAGGGTGTTCCACAAAAAAAAAAGTTGAATTATTAAACTGTGTATTTATTATTTTTATTTTTGGTTAATGAACCTGACTAATAAATACCCTAATACACTTGGCATAAAACAATAATACATTACTATGCTCTAATCCTTATACATGCTCTAATTTACTTTAATCGCCTAAACAATTCCACCCACTTACAACACAAGAAAACACTCTAACAAATTCCTCCTGTAGACTAAGTGCATAACGTTAATCACAACCAAACTTCCCAACCACACACATTAATTACATCAATTTGACTAACATTAATACATTACATCAAATGTTTGAAGTTACTTAAGAAAGTAAACATTTAATAAGTTTTATATTTTGATAATACATTTTATTTTCTCAACTGATCCCCTTAAATACTAATTAATATATGTCTTCATTTTTTTAACACAAAATTTGAGTTATAGTTTATAACTTGGTCAAAATCAACTTAAAATCAAGTGTTCTTATAGTTAACAAAGTTGAAATATAAAAATAAATGACTAAACTGACTATTAGTTAACTTCCCATCCACACCTCAATTAGGAAGGACAAAGAGAAAGAAGTTACTTTATACCTTTAAGAAATGTATAAAATTAGAGGTAAGAAAGAAAACTATACAATTAGTGATATAAAATGCAGAAAATTAAATCAAATAAACCTAAAAGTTAAAAACTAATAAAAAGAAGTTTATTTTTTTATTGCTAGAGACTATATGACATTTAAACGTGTAAAACATACAGCAAATTATAACTTAATAGACTGTTCGTATAATATATATCATGTGTCACTGTATTGTATAATATTAACAAAACTGCATGCATGAAAATTAACTTGTTATAAAGACAACTGACTCAAATTTGTTCTTCCAATGCATGTTTCACAGTGTTTTGGTATACCTAGAGGATATGAATTGGAGAAGCAAGCGGTGCTGATCGGTTCATTAATCGTGGCAGCTTCTTTCTGAGTTATTGGAAGCTGCATTTCTCTTGTGACACGCCATGACTGCTATCTACAGCTCACTGTCTTCATCTTCTTGTCTTCATTGTTGGAAGAAGATAACCAAAATAATTGTAACCCATGCATGCACTCCAAATTTCAAACGCTAAGATTGCATACTCAGATAAAGATAACTCTCGTGTCATAAACTTTCTTCTTCAACCAATGCATGAGTCTTTGTTCAGTAATGTGCTGGATTCAATTGTAGATTCTTAACGGTACAATGTAGTGATTTTGAAGGATACAGTATGGTAATATTGAAAGAAATAGGAAAATTTATAGAGACACTTTGGTTTTGAAAGTATGGGTGATGTTTTTGTTTATTTATTTATGATATGAAAACAATTTATATATTGTAAATAAATTATTCTAGCTATTTTGAATTTCTTTTTTGTAAAAACTAATTTCAATCTTAAACTTAAAAAAAATGTTATTTTTTAATATAATTCTGTTCTAAAACATCATGTTAAACATATTTTTAAACAAATATAAAATAAAAGTATATATTAAAAAAATAACTTATATAATACTAGAAATTATACTTCATCTGCATATTTGTTACAGTGAAACCTACTTTGACATATTTATGGAAATGTTTCACAAGATTTTGCACATTGTAAATCAGATTTTTATCTAGATCAATCTAGTAACATTTTCATGAAATATGGATTTATCTCTAAAGAGATTAATATTAAGTGTAGAATATCTTTACCAAACACTTGGACCAGGGACTGGTCTATAAAAAAAATTATCAACAACAAAAAAAACAAATTAATTAAAAATGGTACATATTTATATTTCGTTTTAATAAAATGTTTTATGTTTAAACAAAAGTAACAAAGATTTAAAATTAACTAAAAAAGTAATCTTAAAATAAATTTTAATTATACAAACAATAAAATTATATAAACATACTTTTTTTTATACTTATAAACTAGTTAAATAACTATTCATAGTTCAGTTAATGTTTATCTGTCAAGTAACATGCAAATCTTATCAAACATAACCTTCAAGAAATATTTTGGTTAATGAATCTGACTAATAAATACGGTAACACACTTGCCATGAAACATCAAATACATAAATCAAGTGTTTAAAGCTAATTAATAGAGTGAATGACTAAACTGATTATTAGTCAACTCCAGCAGCACCTAGGAAGGAGAAAGAGAAATAACAACATTTAAGAAATGTATAAATTAGAGGTGAGAAATAAAATATTAATATAATTAGTGATATAAAAGGCAGGAAGAACAATAAAAAAAATAAAATAAACATACAAATTATAAAGTGATGAGAAAATGAAAAAGAAGATTCCTTTTATACTGCCAACTGCATCACCTATGTGATATTTAAACGTGTAAAACATATAGTAATTTATAACCTAATTGACAGTTGATATAATATTTAAAAAAAATTACTGCATTATGAAATTAAATTAATAACTGATTCAAATGTTCATCCAATGCATGCTTTCACAGTATTTAGTATACCAAGGGATATAGATTGGAGAAGCTAGCGGTGGTGGTGGTGCTAGGGTTATTCACGTGGCGGCTTCTTTCTGGGTAGCTGCATCGTTCTTGTGACACGACCATGGCTGTCATTTACACCACTGTCTTCATATACACCACTGTCTTCATCGTTTGGGAAAGATAACCAAAATAATTGTAACCACAACATTGACATGCCAATTTTTTTTCAGTGTCAGGTAGCATGGTGCATTCACTTCAACTTTACAACGGTAAAATTTTATGATGAGATTAAGAAAAGTGTTGTGTCATATAAAATTTATTCTTCGACCAATGGATGAGTCTCTTTCCAGTAAGATATGTGCTGGTTTGAATGGTAGAAAATGGAAACTATATTTATAATGATAAACATGTAGTGATGATTTTGAAGGAAATGGAAAAATTCATCGAGACACTTTGATTCTAAAATTATGAGTTCAACATTTTATTTATTTATGATTTTGATTTCAAAATCAATAGCAGATAAAAAATAGTTAAAAAAAAACTAATTTCAATCTTAATTTAGATTGATTTTTTTTTTGCAAGTTTAATAATTAAACCCTAATTATTAAAAAATTTAATGTAATTTCAAGTTTGATTTGTATTTTATTACTGTATGCATAATGAATAAAATTATAGTTTTTAATTATTACAAAGACATTTAAAATTATAGATATCATTTTGCAAGAAATGTTAACAATTTGATTTCTAGTTCAATTACATTAAAAAAAGGATGTTTTTTTTTCAAAGGATGTTTAATTTCTATAATATTTAAATGTTATTAGATGTGTAAATATTGTTAATGGATATTTTTAATTATCATTAGATTAAAATATCGAAAATGTAAATCAAATTTCAAGCAAATGTTATTTTTTAGATATAATTCAATTTTAAAATATCCACTGTGTTAAACACACTTTAAAAATATATATAATATTAAAAAAATAACTGATATAATACGACAAACTCTACTTTACTAATAGCACACTTTCTTTTGACATATTTATTAAAAATTTCACTTATATAAATGGATGTTATCGTTAGTCTTGAAATCATCAACAACATCAGATGTATCCGTTATCACTCTTCTTAATAAAAATATATATTTTATTAACACAAATTTTAATACATATAAAACCTGCAAAGTCAAACAAAAAAATATAAATGAAAGTAACACGAGAATAAAATTAATCATTTTATTTATAAAAAAAAAAACAAAATGAATATAATTGAAGCATCCTTTAACCCTTGTAAAAAATTGAAAATTATATCTCATAACTCAAGCAATAGGACATTGTGATTATACACCATACCCAACCATCAAAATATTGCAATCTCAAAAATTAAACATTGTATGAACTAGCTTCAAAGTGTTGATTCTCATATTTTGGAACCAGACTAGATTATTTGGTTTAAGTGTATAAAGAATTGAAGTCTCAATTCTAAACCCTAAATCTACAAACATGCCATAAAAAATTAAGTTTATAATTCTGTTAACAGTTTAACTTGACCTATAAGCTAAGATTATTTTAAAGATTTTAATATCTATTTAACCAGCTGTAAATAGTTTAAACAAAAAAAGCTTACAATTTGATTACTAATTTGTTTTGCATTCTAGTTATTAATTTTTATTTGTTTTACTTTGTGGCCATTAAATAATTATAATAATGTTTCAGAAAAGGTTTACAACACTAATTAAGTTCTAACTATTTACTATCACTCTAGGAGTAACGAAATAGATTAATCTGCCCTATTTCTAACATGTAAAAAATAGGTTGAGATATTAACTAACCCATAGTTAAAACAAATTGAGGGTCTTGGATGTAGATGCATTTTTTTCATAAAACACAAATTGATGCAGGTCATTAACTTGTTCTTTTATAATAATAAATTATAACATTTGTCACATACTACTTACATAAAAGTTCGGATGAAAAATATATATTAGTAAGTGATTTGTTTCTATATATGTATACATAAAATGTAGACTTTATAACAAATGTTTTTTCCTAATTAAATTTTTTAATAATTATTTACAATAATACAAATTCTAAGGAAAATTAATTCAACTTAAATGTAACCAAGTTCTTTTAAATGAGAATTTTCATTTACCATTTATAAAGATATACATCCTTTAAAATTGGAACTGTGGATGGTATAACAAAGCATATCATACTTTCCAAAAAGCTTATTAGGTGCTTTGATTACCAGCTAATGATGATAGAAAATCAATTAAAAAAACATATAAACTTTTTTAAGTATTTAATTTAATGTAAATAAATAGTCAATACAACTTTCATAAATAAAAAGGATAGTAGGATTATATTTTCAAGAAGATATGTTATGAGAAATAATTATTCTTTCAATTCATTTTTTATTTTTTAAAGACTGATATTTAATATGTACTCGAGTTTTAAGGTTTAAAGTTTAGTCAGAATTAGTGAATATTATTGTTTTCTATTATTTCTTACACAACACTGTTAACTCAAAAAGGTTTATGATAGTTTGAAGTCAATTTCCACCATACATCTCATGAGATTGAACTCAAATTGTTTTTTATTTATAAGTGAACACCATTTTAGATAATGTTATTTTTAAAAAAAAATTAGTATCACTGCTATCTCGAATAGTTATTTTTCATTATTTGCTATATTTTCTCAACATGTTGTGTCAAAAATGATCAATGGTGAAGAGAAGGGTGAGTCAGTGAAGTTCTTTTCTCAATGTACTTTATATGCTTGCTTTAGCCTTTAACCTAATAATAGGTATTAGTCTAGCAAACGGTTATTTGTTTGGAAATTCACATGCAACTGTCACTCAAACAAAAAAACAACACTTCTTTTAGAAAACCTAGTATAAATTAGAAAGAACACTAAATCAAATCAAATAAATGTAAAAATGATAAACTGATAAAAGAAAAAGAAGTTTACTTTTTATTGCCAACTGCATGAAGACCTACGTGTAAAGCATATAGCAATTGATAACTTAATTGACAGTTCATGTAATATATATCATTTGACCCTTTGTGTTTATAATATTAGAAGGAAAAAAACACTGCATATATCAAATTTAATTGTTATATAACCAGTGACTCAGATTTGTTCATCCAATGCATGTTTCACAGTGTTTTTTAGTATACCTAGGGGATATGGATTGGAGAAGCAAGCGGTGGTGGTCGGTTTGATTGACGTGGCAGCTTCTTTCTGAATGAATTGGAAGCTGTATTTCTCTCGTGACACGCCATGGCTGCCATCTACAGCACTGTCTTCATCTTCTTGTCTTCATTGTCTCATAAAGAGAACCGAAGTAATTATAACTATGCATGCACTCCAAAAACTTCAAACGGTAAAATTTTACTGATATAAAGATTACTGTTGTGTCATACAAAGTTTCTTCTTCAACCAATGGATGAGTATTTGTGCAGTAAAGTATGTGTTGGATGAATTGTAGGGTTTTCAACGGTAAAATGCAGTGATTTTGAATGATACTGAGTAGAGTAATATTGAAAGAAAGAGAAAAACTCATTGAGAGAGACTTTGATTTTAAAAGTATGAGTTGGATTTCTTTTTTAGATAACCTAATTTCAATCTTAAACTTCAATACAAATGTTATTTTTTGTAGATATAATTATGTTGTAAAACATCAACTATTTTAAACACATTTTTTTTTAAATGAAATAAAAATATATATTAAAAAGAAATAACTCTTGTGTAATACTAGAAATTCTACTATTCATCTGCATATTTGTTACATGTTACAGTGAAACCTACTTTGACATATTTATGGAAGTGTTTCACAAGATTTTGCATTTTCATAATCAGAGTTTTATCTAGATCAATCTAGTAGCACTTTCATGAAATATGGATTAATACAAGTATTAAGTGTAGAATATTTTACCACACACTTGGAATAGTTGTCTTTCAAAATATAATTTCTTATAGTTTTAAAAGTTTTAATTTCATTGAAATTCATTTTTAGTTTTAAATTAAAGCCAATTTTTACTGGAATGTGGTACTTTAATATTTTTGTATGTTAACTAATTAATAACTAATTTAGAGATATAAATAAGAGAGTATGGATAAAGAGTCAAGAAAATATGAAAAAGAACCTAAAAATATAAAAACAATAAACTAAAAATTGAATTACATTTTAATTCCAATTTGATGACTAGTATAAGCTAAAAGGATTAGTTTGAAAAAATTAGTTAGTACCGTCTGTGACATGTTTCGGTGAACAAAATTAAATTTATGAAAAAAATAATAGACAGAAAATTAGTTAGTACCGTCTGTGATATTTCTTAGATCATCTTAAGGGTGTGATATTTTGTGGGACACTTTCTAAATTATTAAAATTTACTTTTATTTCCTTTTTTCAATATAACTTAAATAAAAATAAATAAATAATTTAATGTCTCAAATAGGTAAACCTTTTAATAAGTATTAGTTTTATTAGTTTTTTTTAGTATTTTAAGATATTTTTAAATAATCATTTGAAGTTGAAAAACTAATTTTACATTTATTTATATGTAATGTTTATTTCAATACTATAGTTAATATTTCAATGGTATTAATTAAGGAGCATTTAAAAATATCATAAATGTTTTTAATGATTTAATATGTAAGGGGAAAATATATGTATTTAAGGAATTAATACATGTATAATAAAAATTTTAAAGATTTAATCAAAAGTTTAAGACATTTTTGCAAATTTAATTGTATTTCTTTTGTTTTGTTAATGCATTAGTTTAAATGTAATTTCATTAATAAACAAATTTAAGTCATTGATTAGACTTTTAAAATAATTATGGAATAATGATAATTTGTGATTAAATAATAATGTAAAACTATTTTGTACCATCCTTCCCTAAGTTTCCTCTTGATAAACTTATTTTAATAAATAATTTTCATTAACAATTGTTAATGCCTTCCAGTAAAATTCAAGTATTGTATTCAACATTATTAAATTAATCATGTCAAATATTTAATGTAACATATTAAATATTTTAAAGCATAATAAGTTATTGTATCATTTAATACTGTTTATATTAAGACGGATAAACGAATTGATAAGGATGTCGATATTTTTTGTTACATAAGGATATTCATTTAAAACTGATAATAACTTTATGAATATTAATTATATAAAATAAAAACGATAACTTTGTTTACAATTTTAACATATGAAAACAATTTTTAATTAATTATTTAAAATAATCAATGTCTTTTCAAGAAATATCTATTGCTATTTTTATTTGGAAACGTTATCATAGAAAAGTAGATTGGTAAGTATTATGATTTATTTAATTTTTACAGAAAAATAAAAATTGAATTATAACATAAAATAATAAAGTAACAAAAAATTATAATGAAAGTGGAAGAAGAAAAAACAGAAAGTTGTTTAATAAATCACAGATTTTCAAGGAGAAAATAACTAATATATATTTATTTCTATAATTTTGTTTTGAAAAAGTAGTTTTTAAAACTAAACTAAACTATAATCTCATTCTTTTAAAATTTACTTATAAAAAAGAATTATTTTTACATATAGATATAATACATTCATATTTATTAAAATAAATTATAATTCCCACTCTTAATATAAATATATAAATAACAATATTTATTTAAGTTTAAATATTAATTTACCTATTAAATTATTAACTGGTCCTAAATATTATATAAGAACATTTCCACGTTAACAAACTACTATTATTTTTCCTACAGTATATTGGTTTAAAAAAAAAGTTGATATAAATGTTTTACACAATATACCAAAAGCTTGCTTATAAACTGAATAAAAGTTAAAAAGTAAATAAATTATTTCATTTAATCATATCATATTATACTATAAAGATAATTCATTTTAAATATAATTTTATTGTTTTATATAAAAAAAAAATTGTGAAGAGTACGACAACAATGTTTTCACGTAAGGTTGTTTTATTGACAACTTTACGTGAGATAAAGATGTATACATGCACATGCAAAACTTTTACGTTTAAAATGTGCATGTACCATAGTTTTGTCAGATATACGTGAGTCTGAGTTGGTACTGCGAAGTAAATATTAAATGCAAGGAACATAAGACAAAGTAGAAAAGTAAGGGTTTAATATAATTAAATAGAATTCTGGAAGGAGAATAGAAGTTATAAAGTAAATTAAATTATCTCAGGGTGGGTGCATAAGCAAGGTCATAGAATTTTGTGTAAGCACTTTTTTTTCCACTGCTCCCACATTCGGTGGAAATGATTTATATAAATCCCATAATTTGCCGCATAAGATATATGAAATGAGATCTCCGGCATTGACTCGATAAATCGATAAATCTACCATAACAACATTCGCACGAGTTTCTCCGATTTTGTACTTCAACTTCGGTTTTGGTCGCATGAGAGTTCCTATTCACCGCGAGAAAAAACCGGAGGTTGCAACTAGAATCAGCGAATATTGTTTACGGTGCAGTCTTCTTTCTAACACTCCATAGACACAAGTTTTGGGATTTTAATTATAATTAAATTCTTTAAATTTCAGTAATTAATATCTTGACTAGAACCAGCTTTGTCAGTCACCGGTTACTTTCAGAAGGTAAATCAGAAACCTCGATTAATGTTTCAAAACTGCGTATGTGTTCTGTGCTTTATTTTTCTTATTTATTGATGTTTGTTTTCCAAAAACCCACTATCATTTTTGGCTGGCAGCTTTGTCCCCGAAAATAGACCTTAAATACGGAACATCTCTCCAGAGCAGCTTCACATATCCTTTTGTTGAGTCCTTAGCAGAAATCCTTTTGCTCAGCCCTTTTGCACAAGGACTTTTCCCAGTTCTAAGTGAGAGAAAAAAACCAAGTAAATGGAGATTCCGGAATCAGACAGAAGGAAGCTTCAACAGCAGCCTCCTGGGTTCCCAATCCCCACCACCCCTTTCAACCCCATCGCTCCGATGCCAGTTCCGATCTGGACTCCTGAGATGGGAAACCACTTGTATTCTCATTTCAATGGGATACCTGCAGGTTTTCACGTCTCACCATATCCAGACATAAACAACTGGCCTTTCCACCGCTCAGAGCCTGCCGTTTTTCCCCATCACAATGCCCAAACCGCCCCACAGATATCTTTTGAGGCCTTTCCCAGTTCAAGTAACGGCATTGCTGAACTTTTCGCTCAGACAGACATCCCATTCGCATATTCTAATGTAACGAATGAAGAGCTTCTGAGCCAGTTTATTCCTCCGTATAATCTACAGTGCAACCCGAGCTATGCATCTTTTGATCATCATCAACTCTCTCTGGAGCAACCGCTTGCCAATACTATCCATAAGCAGTATCAAGGTCTTCTGGGTAAGAGCAATAATATTTTTTTAGCGTTTCTATGTGTCATTGCATTAAAGTTTTCATTTGAGCGTGCACTAGCACTTGGCCGGTGTCCATTGCCGGCGGCAATGGAGAATTCATCTTCTGCAGTCATATTTTAACCATGAATTAAATTTGTGTTAATCTAATCGCTTTTATCATCAAATGAAAATTTTAAAAATTCAATAGTTAAATTAGATACTGTAGAGAGTCATGTCTTTTCTCCATACATACAAAATTGAAATGTAACATTATGTACGACGTTTAGGATGGTGTGCCATAAAAATAGATGTTTGACTAAACAGCTGTAGGAAACGAACTTAAGGATCCTCTGCTGCATTTAGCGCCAAAATTCTCCATCTTGCATCACAATTGCCTTAAGTCTCCAGTCGTTGTGCAACGACTGATAACCTTGTCACATTAGATGGAGAAAAATACATCTGAAGAGGATTAAGTTCGCAAGAAAAACTGTAGTGGGAAAAACAGGATAAATTTTTCTAGTCACTGAATGGCATGCATGCAGTTACTACTCGCATCCTAATTTTATCTCTGAGTTGTTACTTGTCCAATTTCTGTAAACATTGCTGTGTTTTTATGCATGATTACACTTCTATTTTTCTATCCATAGCATCCCATGAAGTTGTTCAAACATTTCCCTATCTTGTGATTCATTTTGAACGTGTTTGGACAAGCATAAAAAGTACCTTTTTTTCAATAATCGATCATATATATAACCAATTATTATCCGTGGTAAAAATTAGATTTTGTTAGAATATATGATAAAAAAAATAGTTTCTGCGTAAGGAAATGAGTGCGCATGCAACTAGAAAGAAAAAATAGCAGTTAGGAAATAATCATAAAACACAACCTTTCAGAAACAATAAAACATCGTCTTACAGGAAAAAAAGGACTTACAAATTTAAACTACTGAATCAAAAGCATAGTGTTTTACAAACTTCTAAAATAACAATTAAAATCTTGGAATTCAAGTCCCAAACATGCTTAATCACTTGCAAAGATGGGGCTTGCGAATCATTTGTTCACAGTTCCTTCTAATAATCAGACTCTAATTCACATCTAAACAATGTCATTTGGCAGGTTCATCATACTTTGATTACTGTGGCAAGACGTTTCCTCAAATTGCACCACACAAAGATGATGCCGTTGCAGCAGAACCCAGAATAGATGCAGCGACACCAACAGAGAGGAACCACCAGAGAGAAGATAAAAATGCACGAGCCATATATGACCTGAATAGAGAAACTGCTGCTTCATCTGCACCACGCAAGGAGAATTACAACCATAAAATGGAAGTAAGCCTTGATTTTGATCTGAATAAAACACCTCAACCAAAAGCCAGAAGAAGAAAGCACAGGCCCAAGGTCATAAAAGAAGACAAACCAAAACGTGCTACCAAAAAAGTTCAATCGAAAGAGAACCAAACTGACAAGAAAGCAAAAAGGAAAGGATTGAACACAACTTCTACTCCACAAACAGAAGTGACAGGAAAATGGACAACACCATTGACGCCTGAATCAGTCACAAAGACATGTAGAAGGTCCTTGAATTTCGATACCAGGGAACAAGCAAGAGATGGCAATTCCAGACATAAAGAAACCATGCTCTTCGCCAAAGCAAGCAGCTCAAGGAATTGGATGGCTGATTGTAATGGACTTCAAGAGTGTGCACAAATACTATCAAATAACTCCAATAGCAGAGACTGTTTGAGCACAGGATGTGGATTACAAGCTGTTGGTTCAAAGAGAAAACAACCTGGTATTGAACAGGCAGATAACGGCAACATCAATCTGATAGGAGCACAATATAATGCTATGCAAGCATACTGCCTAGACTACGGTGTTCAATTTCCAAATGTTCAGAAGAAAAGGAGAACTGAAAATGGGAGAATTTCGAAGACACCACGTAAATCTTCTGTGACTGACCTAAAAGATGTACGACTGGCAACTTTCGTATCACATCCTTATGTGTCAAGTCACAACAGCTGGTATTCTGGTTCAGAATATAATGCAGCAGGACTCCCAGAAAGAGCTATTCATGATAAACTTCAACCCCTTGAGTGCACCTTGTCTTTAGGGCAGAAGAGGCCGACCAAAAGAAGATCAAAAACTCATGCCGGTCCAGCACATACTAGAAAGCAAACATGTAGCTCTGACAGACGAACATTTGGAGATCCAGAAGGACCACAGACATGCACCGATGCTTTAATTGCAGATTTGCGAGGATCGGTCACAAAAAAGAAACGAACAAAAACTAGAAGAATTCGTGTCCGTTCATCATCTTCCTGCAAAAATGAAAGACAGCACAACACATTAGGTATTTCAACTTTAATTTCCTATTCTTTTTCTGAATAACATTATGATTGTTATAGAGAAAGCAATTCTACCATGCAATCTGACTTATTACCTGAATGGATTGATTTGATGTTGCATGTGTAGACAAATGGAAAAACATACGGACTGAGGACGATTTAATAGAGCTATTTAGATTCCTGAACATCGATGGAGAGATGCAGAATATGCTTGTTCCTTATAACCAAAATGGCACCATTGTTCCACACGAAGAAGAAGAAGAAGAAGAAGAAGAAGAAGAAAAGAAAAAACGACCTAAAGTTGATCTTGATGGGGAGACTGAGAGAATCTGGAACCTTTTACTTGTCGATATCAACAGTAGTGGGATTGATGGAAGTGATCCCGATACGGTCAAATGGTGGAAAGAAGAACGAGAAGTGTTCCGTGGACGAGCAGACTCATTCATTGCAAGGATGCATCTGGTACAAGGTATGAATTATACATTTTCATGAAAATCTAAGCACTATTCACACAACAGACAAATATCCCCTTTATTTGTGATTGAGGTGGAAAAAGTGAGAACACCATAGACTAGGAAGATAGCAACACACACACACATATATATGAACACACCAAGCACTATACAGAAAACCAAGTAGGATTCAAAGGAACACTAAGAAATTCAAATGAGAACAGTAATAATATTAATAAATAATTTGGATTTGTCAAGATTAGCACTACTCACACAACTGACAAATTTCTACAATGAAGAAAAAAAGAGATTAGCTTATGTAGTTAAAAAACCAGATTTTGAAAAGATTAGCCATGAAAAAGCTTCTATAAATTAGTGTGCGTAAAAAGCTTATTTATAATTTCTTCTAAAAATGTTTTAAACTAAGTTTAACCACAAAGAACATTTATAAAAAAAAGGCAAGTCAAAGTAGGACACTCAATGAAGTACTATTTCCTACAACACAGCGGACAATTTTAATCAAGTGCTAAAGCAAAAATACATCACACTAAATAAAGAAATTCTTTCCTCTGAAGTTGCAGTTAATCGGCAAGTTATCAAAAACAAAATATTCACAAGTAAACTCATTCATTCTGCATATTCAGTAACACAGTTCCAGGACTAATATTATAACACAAACAACAGGAGACAGGCGCTTTTCGATGTGGAAGGGATCTGTTGTGGATTCTGTTGTCGGAGTTTTCCTCACTCAAAATGTTTCAGACCATCTTTCCAGGTATAAATCATGCAAGCTTAATTACTGAGAAATATACAATTAAAACAAACAACACGTTTATTTTTCCCCTTGTTGGCAGTTCTGCATTCATGTCCCTCGCTGCTCGATATCCTCTGAAGTCAACCAGTACATTCCAGAAGGAAAGCACATGTTCGATGGTCAATGAACCACAAGTGTGCATTGTGGAGGAGCCAGTAGAAAATGGAAATCGGGATAGGAAAATATTGGATCAATCCATTTGTGAAATGAATTCTAAGACAATGGACATCATCGAAAATTATGAAGAAAGAGAAGGTGTAGACAGCAATGTTTCCTGCAGAACTAATGGCAGCGTAATTTGTGTAGCAGATGAATCAAACAGCAACATGTTGGAATCGGAATCGGCTCAAAGACGTGGCAGTGAACATAGCCCAGTGGAAAGTGGAACAATTAGTGGTATGACTGAGGAAGGGCAAGAAAGTTTATGTCATGTGAGTGTTAGGAAAGAGTTAAATAATGTATTTCCATCCCAATTATCTGGTGCTACATTTCAAACATCAGGAGATTTTTCAATTGATCAAAATACTGAAAAGATAGGATCATTCTCAGATAGCAACTCAGAAATAGAAGACCTGCCAAGCACAGCCCAGTTCAATATTTATCATAGCGGGACTTCATTCAGAGAACTTTTAGAAATGGCAAGTTCAACCATGTTGCATGAAGTTAATAGTCAAAGAGACAAATCAACTGAGAACTTTAGAGACGCATGTGATCAGTCCATAGACTTGAACCATGACAACCAAGTAGGAAACTTGGAAAAATCAGATGTTACTCTTACTCGAGACACTTTTGAAACACCCATCACCAAGGAATATGCTTTGGAAGCAACCCCAAACTCGGGAGTGCTTGAAGTTAACTGCTATGATCCTCTAAAAATAGAAGTCCCATCAAGTGATTCCTCAAAGAATAAAGGTGAGAATGATAAGAGGCATAGTTTTCGAACAGATTCCAACTCCAAAGCTGCATTTGTCAATTCTCATGGTATGATATCTCAACTTCATTCCTTGCAAGAAATTAACCATGAACAGCATAATGTTTTTATCATTTCAGGACAAACTCAGGATCCCATGCAGAAAGCAAGAGATCAAAAATTTGGTGATCACAAGAATGAAAAGAAGAAAAAAAACAGCAAAAAAAATAGTAAGAAGGAACCTGCCCCAAAGAAAGCTGCCCCAAAGAAAGCTGCCCCAAAAAAAGCTGCCCCAAAGAAAGCTGCCCCAAAAAAGGCTGCCCCAAAAAAAGCTGCCCCAAAAAAACTAAAAAGCGAGAAAGAGGAAAATAACTTTGATTGGGATAGTTTAAGAATACAAGCACAGGCTCGGGCAGGGAAGAGAGAAAAGACCGAAAACACCATGGACTCTGCGGACTGGGATGCTGTAAGACGTGCAGATCTCAGTGAAATTTCCAAAATAATCAGAGAAAGGGGCATGAACAACCTGCTGGCTGATCGTATTAAGGTAGAATCCAAGATTGTGAAGTGCATTTGTCAGCATTTATCAGAAAGAGAAAAACTTAAAAACAGATTATGTCAAATGAATTACTATGCAGGGTTTCCTCAATAGAATGTTTGACAAGCACGGGAGCCTTGATCTGGAGTGGCTGAGAGATGTTCCACCTGACCAAGCAAAGTAAGTCTAGATATTATCAAACTACTTTGAAATCATATTTCCGTGTTGGTAGGGTTGGCAAAACCAACATACGAGCCCCTCTATTCACTAGCAACACATGTCATGCACACTCACATGCAAGCACAAAAAAATGCATAATGTTAATTCAATTTATACGTCCAGAGAATTCTTGCTCAGCATAAAGGGATTGGGATTGAAAAGTGTGGAGTGCGTTCGACTCTTAACACTACACCATCTTGCTTTCCCGGTAAGTTGAGAACATTAATCCAAAATTAGAGGATTAAGAAATATATTTTGACAGTTTGTTGCCTAAATAGGTGGACACAAATGTTGGACGCATAGCAGTACGTTTGGGATGGGTACCTCTCCGGCCACTGCCAGAGTCACTACAGTTGCATCTTCTAGAACTGTGAGTTCCACAATAATAAATAGCAAGATGCAGTTATTCAGTCAGTAAAAAAAAAGAGCTAACCTGACATCATTGTCCTGTATAGGTACCCAGTGTTGGAGTCTGTACAAAAATATCTCTGGCCTCGACTCTGCAAGCTAGACCAAAGAACATTGTAATGATTATTTTCAATTGGAAGTTATACATTAAATTATATAAGTAGATTCTAGTTGCTGATTTAATTTTTTAACAATGGCCAACATAAACATGTATTTAGTATCATGAGATCATGCTTAGACGCATCATGTCATACTCACCTAATTATCTTGCATTTCATAATTAGATGATAGCGTTAAAATGTTCTCCATCATAATTAAACTCTCATTGATTTCTTTAATGTTTTGTTGCTCTTTACTGAAGGTATGAGCTGCATTACCAGCTGATTACATTTGGAAAGGTAAACTACATTTTCTCATACATTAGAGAGATGATCCTACTTAAGTGAAACCCTGTTATGACTGGAAAGGAAACTAAAATCAATTCATGCAGGTTTTCTGTACTAAAAAACAACCAAATTGCAATGCATGCCCGATGAGAGGGGAATGCAAACACTTTGCAAGTGCCTTTGCAAGGTATGATAAATTAAGATTTCTTGCAGTTATTCATACAAAAGGGTGGACTATTGTTATGCACCACACAGTCACTCAGACACAGAAAAATTGTGAAGCTAAAAGACAACATTACGTAGTTCATAAATCCAGTATTATCATGCTCAATGCCTCACTGTATAGACCACACTTAGTATATTTTATCTATAAAATGAAGAAAAAAAAATTGTTGTCAGTACCACTTTCAAGATTAAATGCATGCATCGCATGATATGAATTATGATAAACTAACTTACAAGTAAACAATGTTAAATATTGCAGTGCAAGACTTGCCCTGCCAGGACCAGAGGAGAAGAGAATAGTAATCCCGTCCGGAAACAATGCAAACGAGCAGAACCCACCACTAGTTATCAATCAACCGCTCTTGTTTCTCCCTGGGAACACTATTCAAGACGAACTTCAACAAACAAAAGTGATCACACAACCTATTGTAGAAATGCCAGCATCTCCAGAGCCCGAATGCTCCCAACCGTCAGAAATTATGGATATAGAGGACGCCTTCAATGAGGAATCATGTGAAATTCCAACCATAAAACTAGACATAGAAGAGTTCACTTTGAACTTGCAAAACTATATGGAACAAAGCATGGAACTTCAAGAAGGAGAAATGTCAAAGGCCTTGGTTGCTTTACATCCAGATGCTGCACGCATTCCTACACCCAAGCTGAAGTATAAGAGCAACTTGAGAACAGAGCATTACGTGTAAGTGGGAAAACTAATTCATCGCACACTATTTAATTGGAATTCACAATTTTAATACAGGAAAACAGGCTAACTAATGAGATGAGGAGCAAGTAATTTAACAAGCAAAACATGTTGTACAATTTCAATTTATCAAGAAATATGCAGAGATTAATAGTTAACCACAAAGTAACAAGAATCTCCTATTCAATACACTCCAGTGTTTGGCAGAGTTCTGATGAAGCATCGTATCAATCATACTATATTAGTGAAAAATTCTTGTAAATTATTCTGATATTGTGTTCGCTTTCTTGCAGTTATGAACTCCCTGATTCACATCCTCTTCTGAATGGGGTTAGTTATTTCTACATCCACTAAACATAATTGTGTTTCATTATACGTGCCCATTTTGTTAATTAGTTATTAACTACAGTGGGAACAGCGAGAACCAGATGATCCAGGGAAATATCTTCTAGCTATATGGACCCCAGGTGAACAAAAATAACTTGACACCATGTTTTTTTTCTAAATTAGTTTGGACTAGCTGTAGTTTTTGTTACCATTTACAGCAGTACAAATATATGATTATTTTGGTTTGTGGTCCTTTTCATGTTGCCAAACACATTGTGTACAACAGGGGAGACAGCAGATTCCATACAACCACCAGAAAGAAAATGCAGCTCTCGGGACTGTGGACAGCTTTGTAAAGAAAATGAATGTTTTGCATGCAACAGTGTCCGTGAAGCAAATTCACAAATAGTTCGAGGAACACTCCTGGTCTGAATGCTTAACCATTCATTGTTTATTATTCTTAGCACTAATAACATCATGCTGGAGAAACAAATAACTGGGTAGAGAAGCAATTTGCATATGAATGCAAATATTATAATAGGCTAACTATAAATAATTTCTGAATAGATACCATGCCGAACAGCTATGGGAGGGACCTTTCCGCTAAATGGGACCTATTTTCAAGTCAATGAGGTAAAAAAAGTGTTGTGGCTTATTAGAAATTTATTTCGCTAATGTGTTGCTAAATTAAGTACTAAAATATAATTTGATGCAGGTTTTCGCTGATAATGACTCAAGTATAAACCCAATTAGTGTTCCCCGAAGTTGGATCTGGAACCTTCGTAGGAGAACAGTGTATTTTGGAACCTCCGTAACACACATATTTAGAGGTATCTACTTAAAAAATATGTTACTAAAATAGATAGATATCAAACTATTATACTACTGAATGCGTATTCTTTTGTCAACCAGACCTATCAACACAAGAAATTCAACAATGCTTCTGGAGAGGTAAGATTTATCTCACAGAATGTAATCCTACTTATTGGTATTCGATATCCCAGTTCAACTGGTTCTTTCTTTTATAATAAGCTCCATTAGATCACAGTCTTTGTAGAAACACTAAGTGAGCAATATTACGCACTTGTATGACTTTATAAGAAAATATTACTCATTTGTATGACTTTATCTACTCATCATATGATGGATGTCACAATCATGACTCATCCATAGAAGGACAATGGAATATGTAGGAATTTCAGTGTATGTGACATCCAATTTTACAAATCCTACTGAAGTTTGAATTGAAAGCACATTAATTTATTTTTTTTACAAACAAGGCCGGAGACATCATCATTCCAACAAATTAGAAGCATGACTTACTTCACGAGTGATTAGAAATATAGTTTATTTATTATATATAGTATAATAGACGTTTAATGATAAGTCATTTGACAACCTATAACCCAGACAAATGTATGTTGTACACATGTACTTACTAGTAAAGCCACCCATGTAGCTTACTTCCGGCGGCACACCCCTTATCCAGGAGTCATAACAAACTGAAAGTCCGAAGTCATGATTGATAGCAACTCCCTTTGGTAGCAATTCCCTTTTGCCTAAGAACTCTGACCGATGTCTTTTTTTCAATAATCTAGCAAGCAACCATATTTATCACCATCATATATTATAATACACGTTTAATGATAAGTCATTTGACAACCTATGACCCAGACAAATGTATGTGGTACACATGTACTTACTAGTAAATACTTCCGGCGGCACACCCCTTATCCAGGAGTCATAACAAACTGAAAGTATGAAGTCATGGTTGACAGCAACGCCCCTTGGTAACAATTCCCTTTTGCCTAAGAACTCTGACCGATGTCTTCTTTTTTCAATAATCTAGCAAGCAACCATATTTATCACCATCGTATATTATAATAGACGTTTAATGATAAGTCATTTGACAACCTATGACCCAGACAAATGTATGTGGTACGCATGTACTTACTAGTAAAAGCACCCATATAGCTTACTTCCGGCGGCACACCCCTTATCCAGGAGTCATAACAAACTGAAAGTTTGAAGTCATGGTTGACAGCAACTCCCCTTGGTAGCAATTCCCTTTAGCCTGAGAACTCTGACCGATGTCTTTTTTCTCAATAATCTAGCAAGCAAACATGTTTATCACAATCAGTATAGACATTTCTTACAAGTGACACTATATGCTCTTCGCATATTGGAAAATTTAAACACACATTTCAATTCTCGCAATATTATATATATCCAGTGTTTTTTACATACCAAATTATGTATCTGACTGCCTGTGTTTCCTTTCTTCCTTTTTGTATGGAGCAATGTATGATACACACCAAAAAACCTCTAAACTCACTACTCAAATTTGCTAAACGAATTATTATTTCTAGCTTTTATTTTAGCTATAAGTTATTTCTAGAAGACTGATTTAAAAGGCAGATTTTTTCCTAATACGAGGACTGCAAACGTTAACCTACAAGATAGGCAAGTGAGTATATAACCTGACATATTTAAAAGGGCAATTTAAATGTTTTGCAGGATATGTTTGCGTGCGAGGATTTGACAGGGAAAGAAGAGCGCCTCGGCCTCTGTTGGCTAGATTGCACATCCCAATTAGCAAGAAGCCTAAGGATCCTAATGCTCCTAGGAAGCCTAGGAAGCCTAAGGATCCTAATGCTCCTAGGAAGCCTAGGAAGCCTAAGAATCCAAAGAATAAGGACAACACCCAAAAGAAGTCCAAGCCGGCAACACAATCTAAAAAGAAACAAAAACAGCCATAATTGTTTTCCGGCATTCAGGAGGGCGGTGAAGCCTGGAGACCGACAAATGTTATTCAATATTCATCATGTATCCTGTGTATTATAGCAGAGCCATGGTCATGCTAAAATACTTGACAATTCTCAGATTAGGACTAGGACCAAGACAGTATAATGGTTTCAAATTTGCTTTTCAGCTCCGTGAAGATCGAAGATGTGTGTGAGGCAGGTGAAATGAGGCTACTTACGCGAGAACAAAGCACAGTTGCACTCATCAACATTCTTCTACATTTGAATTTGTATGACTTTAAATTAACTAGTTCGTGTTGTAGTATTTATCAGATTTAAAACTTCGAATTTCATTTCTTAGTTGCATAAATGTGCCATGTTTTACAATTCTTCAATTTTCTAGATCTGTTAACAACAAACTAATATCTTCAAGTTCAAAATCAAAAAAAGAATCGTACGATCCCATGAATTGCGACGAAGGCATCATCATGAAACCAAACCGACCCTGCCGTAACATTTATAAAATCGAAGCTTTGGAACGACAATAGAAAAAAGCGAAAGTATATAAAGAGCTTTCAGATGAAGAAGAATACCTCTTAGGTCTTCGTCCTCAGAAGCAGAAACTGGAAGAGTGACATGCTTAGAGAGTGAGAGGAGCAAGGTAAATAGATACTTGCAGGGTGAGAAGATGAAGGGAGGTGAAGAGGTATTTATAGAACCCTTTTTTTGCCGCCTTACCCATTCTTATTTTTATTCCCTCCCTTTTTTACTTCTAACTTTGTTTGCCGCCTAGCAAAGGGTAATCTTGTCTTTTTGGAAATATTAATATTAATGATTCTATTTTACTTAAATTCATAGAAATTAAACTTATCGTTTTAAAATTACATAATATTTTAAGTGAAAAAATGTAACTTTAAAAAAGCAACATCTAAAATTTTAAAATAATATAAGAGTTTAATAGTTATATGTTGCAAATAAATTTGTGAAAATTAGTCGAATGTGCCATGACTCAAACTAATCAAGTTTATAATTTTAAAAAATTAAGTTAATTTGATTCAGTTCAACAAGTTAAATGGACTCAGCTCAATTTTGAATAGGAACTTTTTACCGGGTTAAGTCAAGTCATTTTTTACCTTTAACTTGTAAAATTGTTTTGTATTATCAGTGCATAATTTATTTTTCTTGACAATAACTGACAAACTAGTTTATAATTACGCAAAATATTCAACAATTTATTTATTTATCTTTACAATTTAACATTTAATTCAATAGTTAAAATGTTTTTCATATGATTAATAAACCTAGTACCTGTTCTAGTGAGTTTTGATTTAATCATATGATTAATTTAGTTTGGGTTTAGAAAAAATCATCATCTGATATATAAATCAAATGAATCTCACTAAAACAAGTTAGTTTTATTTTAATAGTCAGATTATGATAAACAGTAAGTTATTATAATTTTGAATCTTTTTATTTTTATTTATTGTTTATCTTGTAACATTTTTAATTGTATATTAATATGAGATTGATAATATTCTTAATGGGTAATTTTTTATTTTATTCATTCCTTTTGTACTAATATAATAAATATACATACAATGAACATGACAAAACTAAGATGCTTAATAACGATGTATGGTCGTAAGAATGGTCCAATAATCAAAAGGAGAAAAATAAAGTAGAAGCAAAATTTAACTAGTAAAAAATCTGAAACCTATCAATTCAAAAAAAAAGTTAGTTGAATAATTGTTGATTGGAGTTTAAAAAATTAAGGAATTGAACTTATGAGAATCAGTTTAATTTATAATGGAAGAAAAAAATAAAAAATGATTGAATTAATTTTAGTCACTTCGATTATGATATTTTTTTTATTCTAGCCTTTTTTTCGTTAAATTCACATCCTAACTAATTCTTTTTATGGTTGCTATATTAATTGTTTTGTTATTGTTTACCTATTTAACATTACAATTTTTATTACAGCGGTTTTATCGTCAATTTTTAAATTGTTAAAATTATTTTAATAAAAATTATTCTTATTGGCGGAATGATTTGTGTGTGACAAGACTTTGCACTTTCCTCTTTCCAATGTTCTTTTATGATTCTTTCCCAACAAACAAAGCTACCAATAAAATTCTTCAGACTGTGGTTTTTATCTTTACGATAGCAAATTTATTGCAATGGCACACTTTATAATGCAAAACTAATATTTCAGCTTTTCGAGAAATTGAGCTTTCATTTTCTATTCTGACAGAACACAGTTATTATCACTAGTGAATAAGAATAGGTTAAAATTTAACCTCCCAAGAATCAACTCTGACATTTGCATGGTAAACAATTGGAAGAATGTGTTTTCTGGTAAATTTTTATTTGCATATTTAATTATTGGAAAAATATATTTTTTTTGTCTATAATATATATTTTAATCTATGTTATTTTACACATTTATTTTTTAGAAAAAATAAAATGGTATGACACAAAATATTGTTGGTGATAAAAGATATTGAATAATAAAAGTCATATCTAGATAGACTCACAGGGGTTCAAATGTCGATACGCATTAAATAAAATACAGTGAGGTTAAGTGCATGCAAGCCACGTAAATTGATTTGGCTGAATTTATTAGGGTTTTGACATTTTCTACACATGCAAGGACCACCACCGACCATGCTATCCAACCACCTCGCTCTCCTTCACTATCATCATCACAGGTTTTAAGAAAACTAGGGATTGAAACCTGTGATAGTTAATTGCAGGAACAAGGAACGAGACATTTGAATTCCACTCTATTGTCAGATTTTCTTTTAAGACAGTAATAATTACATCAACCAAAACTTACTTCTGGACATCACATGAATTGGATAAGGATAAACCTTATTTTATAATTTATTTTATAAAATTAAATAAAAATTTAAATTTGTATCTTAATAAATAGTATCATGGGAATATTAATTAAATAATTCAATCAGTTGGTAAATGGTGTCAAATATGATCGTGGTTTTGAGTATAAACTTGTTTAGACAAATTTCTCTAAAAAACTTCTAAAATAAAATTGAATTTTAAATTAGATTCAATCTAATAAAAGAATAAATTAAATACGTTTGTTTATTTAAAAATACAAAACATTTTAACACTTATTTTTGAAAAGATACAAATTACTTTAATTATATATGACATTAAATTATGATATGAGATAAGATGAGACATAAAATGATGATACATGAGATATGAAATATGAGATGATAATAACTGAAAAATTAAAAATATATTTGAGATGACATATGAGATATAAGATATAAGATATGAGACGAGATATGAGATGAGACGTGAGATGATGAAATGAGATTGAAATATGAGATACGAGATACGAAACATGAGATATGAGATGGTAAGATATGAGATAAGAAATATATGAGATATGACATATGAGATATGCGGTGTCATCAGATGTGCGATGTGAGATATCAAATATCAAATATGGCATGAGTTATGATATATGAGGTGGTGAGACATGAGACTAGATGAAAAATGAAATGAGATACGAAAGTTTCTCAAAGTGACATGACAACATCCATCAATCCATAAGTTTCTTTCTTCATTTATGTTCCTTAATTTAGTTTATATGTTGATTTGTATATTTCTCATGTTCTACAAAAAAAATTTCTTGTTGTATGTTCTTATATCTTTTACTTCTAAAAACAAATTCCACACTTTAAAATTCTTATGCACTAAACTTGTGTTTGACAAACTTCTTAATTATTTTTCTATATTTTTCTTATTATTATTTGTGTTCATGTTTTTATTTTTATCATAAATGTACGTTTTCACACTTATATGATGTTATGAATTAAATTTGTGTTTGAATAACTTTGAGATTCATGTGTGTTTTAAAAATCGTAAATAAAAACAAATTCAAGTTTCTTATAAATTAAGCTAGTCTCTTAGCGTTGTGACTCAAGATATAATTATTATGAAGAAATAATTTATAATCATTGTCATGTATCTTTTTGAAGACTTGGAAATGTTTATGTTTTAGATCTTGAAGTTGATAAGTTATCTAATTATGAATTTTGCCCCTCTTGAAATGTAGTCACACCCAACCTCCTAGTTGAAAGGTGACTTTTTCCTTCCATTTGTTGCTTGACTTCTTCGGATGTAGTTACACCCAACCTCCTAATTTTAAGGTGACTTCTTCCTTTAATTTATTCAGTGACTTTGCATATTGTGATATATTTGTCTTTATTTGCTTGTGAACTTAATATACATATATATATATATATATATAATTAATTTGCCTTTCCAACTTCATCATTGTACATCACAACTCATTAATAAGAAGAAGTACTAAATAAAAATGTTAGAAGATTAAAAGTCATAAACAAATTGACTGAAAGGGTCATTCTATTCATTTTCACACTACAAACACTTGGATGGTGTAAAGTTTAGATAAAGGACATAAATTAATTTCGTGATATAGTATATGGACGAAAAACATATTTATTTAAAATTGATATTTAAGATTGACAAAAAAAAAAAAACTCATTAATTAAGATTCTCATGTATATTTCTATTAATGGAGCATAATCCATAAAGATGTGAAAAATAATCTTAATTTTACCAAAATGTGTCATATACACAAACTTAAACACAAGATAATAAAAGAATAGATATTTCTTAAACAAAATATAATCTATTTATTTATTTATTTTATAATTTAGAGTTTATAAATCTATTAAAGATGTTCTTTCAAAACTACCACCTACTTCTTTAAAAAGTAACATTGAGATCGAAATGTAGATTATTAATTACATATAAAATCTAAGAGATATGATATATGAGATACGAGATATGAGATGTGGGATACGAGATATAAGATATGTAATATGAGATATGAGATGAGATGAAATATAATATGAGATAAGAGATACGAGATGACATGTGAGATGAGTTATGAGATATGAGAAAGTGAGATGGTAAGTTATGAGATAAGAGATATGAGATACGAGATATGAAATGGTGAGATATAAGACATGAGATAGTGAGACAGTGAGACGGTGAGTTATGAGATATGAGATGAGATATGAAATGGTGAGATATATGATATGAGATATATGATACGAGATACGAGAGACGAGAGATGAGAGATAAAATATGAGATGGTGAGATATGAGATAAGAGATATCAAATGGTGAGATATGAGAGATGGGATATAAGATGAGATATGAGATGAGAGATGAGATGATATGTGCGATGAGATATGAGATGATATGTGAGATGAGATAATATATGAGATGAGATATGAGATGAGATGTGAGATGAGATATGAGATGAGATGTGAGATGTGAGATGTGAGATGCGATATGAGATGAGATATGAGATGAAATATGAGATGAGAAATGAGGTGAGATATGAGATATGATATGAGTTGATATGTGAGATGAGAAGTGAGATGAGATATGAGATGATATATGAGATGATATATGAGATGATATATGAGATGATATATGAGATGATATATGAGATGAAATATTAGATGAGACCTAAGATGATATGTGAGACAATACATGAGATGATATATGAGATGATATGTGAGATGAGATACAAGATTATATGTGAGATGATATGTGAGATGAGATATGATATGATATGTGAGATGAGAAGTGAGATGGGATATGAGATGATATGTGAGATGAGAAGTGAGATGGGATATGAGATGATATATGAGATGAGATATGAGATGAGATATGAGATTAGATATTTGATTAGAAATGAGTTGAGATATGAGATGATATAATAGATGAGACACGAGATGATATGTGAGATGAGAAGTGAGTCGAGATATGAGATGATACATGAGATAAGATATGAGATGAGATATGAAATGAGATAAGAGTTGAGATGAAATATAATATGAGATAAGAGATACGAGATGACATATGAGATGAGTTATGAGATATGAGATACGAGATATCAAATGGTGAGATATAAGACATGAGACAATGAGACGGTGAGTTATGAGATAAGAGATATGAAATGGTGAGATATATGATATGAGATATGAGAGATGAGAGATGAGATACAAGAGATAAAAGATGAGATGGTGAGATGTGAGATAAGAGATATCAAATGGTGAGATATGAGATGAGATGAGATATGAGATGAGATGTGAGATGCGATATGAGATGAGATATGAGATGAGATGAGAAACGAGGTGAGATATGAGTTGATGTGTGAGATGATAAGTGATATGAGATATGAGATGATATATGAGATGAGATATTAGATGAGATATGAGACAATATATGAGATGATATATGAGATGAGATATGAGATGAGAAATTAGGTAAGATATGAGATGATATGTGAGATGAGATACGAGATTATATGTGAGATGATATGTGAGATGAGATATGAGATGATATGTGAGATGAAAAGTGAGATGAAAAGTGAGATGGGATATGAGATGATATATGAGATGAGATATGAAATTAGATATTTGATGAGAAATGACTTGAGATATGAGATGATATAATAGATGAGACACGAGATGATATGTGAGATGAGAAGTGAGACGAAACATGAGATGATACATGAGATAAGATATGAGATAAGATGATATATAAGATGAGATATGAGATGAGATAAGAGTTGAGATGAAATATAATATGAGATAAGAGATACGAGATGATGAGATATGAGATGAGTTATGAGATATGAGAAAGTGAGATGGTGAGTTATGAGATACGAGATATGAAATGGTGAGATATAAGACATGAGACAGTGAGACGGTGAGTTATGAGATAAGAGATACAAGATATGGGATGAGATATGAAATGGTGAGATATATGATATGAGATATTAGAGATGAGAGATGAGAGATGAGAGACGAGAGATGAGATATGAGATATGAGATATGAGATATGAGATATGAGAGATGAGATATGAGAGATAAAAGATGAGATGGTGAGATATGAGATAAGAGATATCAAATGGTGAGATATGAGAGATGGGATATGAGATGAGATATGAGATGATATGTGCGATGATATATGAGATGATATGTGAGATGAGATAATATATGAGATGAGATATGAGATGAGATGATATGAGATCAAATATGAGATGAGAAATGAGGTGGGATATGAGATATGATATGAGTTTATATGTGATATGAGAAGTGAAATGAGATATGAGATGATATATGAGATGAGATATTAGATGAGATATGAGACGATATATGAGACAATACATGAGATGATATATGAGATGAAATTATATATGAGATGAGATGTGAGATGAGAAATGAGATGAGATATGAGATGAGATATGAGATGAGAAATGAGGTGAGAAATGAGGTCAGATATGAGATGATATGTGAGATGAGATACGAGATTATATCTCATCTCACTTCTCATCTCACATATTATCTCACTTCTCATCTCAAATATTATCTCATATCTCATCTCACATGTCATCTCATATCTCACCTCATTTCTCATCCCATATCTCATCTCATATCTCATCTCATATCTCATCTCATGTTTCATCTCATATCTAATCTCATAAATCATCTCATATCTAATCTCATATCACATCTCATATGTCATCTTATATATCATCTCGTATCTCGTCTCATATCACAACTCATATATCATCTCATATATAATTTCATATATCATCTCATATATCATCTCATATACCATCTCATATCTCATATAATCTCATATCATTTTATATCTCATTTCATATCTCATCTCGTATATCATTTTATATCACATTTTTTATTCTGAAGTTTATAATAAGTTTTTTAATTGTGAAATTTGTCCCTTTTGAAATGTAGTCACACCGAACCTTCTAGTTAAAAGGTGATTTATTCATTCCATTTGTTGGTTTAGTCCTTCAAATGTAGTCACACCCAACCTTGTAATTGTAAGGCGACTTGTTCCTTTCATTTATTGGATGATTTTGCATATTGTGATATATTTTTCTTTATTTGCTTGTCTTTCACTAATTTGTTTTTCCACTTCATCATTGTACATCACAACTTCATCAATAAGAAGAAGTACTAAATAAAAATGTTAGAAGATTAAAAACCATAAACAAATTGACTTCATCAACATATTAGCATTAGTTTGGGAATGTCAAATAGTTGGAAAAAAATATTAGTAACCAATTTTTTCCAAAAGAGTATTCCAAAAACGACTTCAGAACATTGCATCTCTATAAAACATCATACTTACAGGAAGCCTATACAATTTTTCATTTTTTTAAAATAAATTAATAATAAAACAAATATTAACTAATTCATGGCATAGTATAAAATGAGTCAATTTAGAAAAAATTGTCATCTGTCACAGGGATAGATTAAAACAAACACAAAATGAATACAAATATTAAACCAATCAACATGTCATATACTAGGAAGACATACTACTATACAAAGCTCTAAATTTGGTCTTCTTATATACAGTGAGGTTTTCTTTAGAAAACATTTGAACATCTCTTCATATATGACAAAATAATGTTTCCTTACAACAACTTTTTTTTTTAAGTTTCTAAATGTCCTATTAAATATCCCTCATTAGTTTTTTTTATGACAAATAATTATCTTAAAGAATCTTATGAGAACACAAATATTTTATCTCTAAAAAGGAAGTCATATTAAGCTAAAAAGGAAGTCATATTGTAAGAAAAAACCTTTGTATGACTCACATTTTGATCAAACTAATTAGACTAATAATTGATATCGGTTAAATATGTTTTTAATCCCTGTATTATAACACGAAGTTGTTTTTTTATCCCTGATCCAAATTTTAAACCATTTAGGTTCTTGTAGTATGAAAATGATTGAAACGAATTATCCTGTATATAAAATGATTGTTAGTACTTTTAAAAGATTGTTAATTTTTTTCAAATGTTGTGTTTGTTTTGATTGTAGACTAATGATCATTATAACTACTTATAATGTGTTGATGAAGTATAACCTCATATTGAACCAATTCCACACACACAATGACACGTTCTATTTATTTCCATACTACATACACCTGAATGATTTAAAGTTTAGATCAAACACATAAACCAATTTCGTGTTATGAACGAAAAACATATTTATTCTAAATTAATATTTAAAATTGACAAAAAAACTCATTAATTAAGATTTAAATGTTTTGATAAAATTAAGATTATTTTTCACATCTCTAAAGATTGTTCTCCTTTAAAAGAAATGTATACTTATATGAGAATCTTATTAAACAAATTCTCATATATATGTACATTAATAATTACATATAAATTCTAAAAAATAAATTTTATATTTAATTTAAAGTATGAAATATATCATTTAAGTACTACTTATATTTATTTAAGTACTACTTATATTTATTATCAAGACAATATTATCCATTCAAAGCTAATTAATTTATTCATTCACACGTTGAACAAACATTAGTTCCAACTCAACTATAACTAACAAATTAATTTCACACGAATCAATAACAAAATACTTAGTATTATTAACTAATTATTATTTTTTATTAAAATACTCTTTATTACAACTTTCCATAATATACATTATCTTTGTACGAATATGTACATTGTTTAATATTTTTCACTTATATTAAGAATAATAAAAAATATGATATTTATTTATTTTTTCAATAATTTCTTTAATCACTAGAAAATAACTATCATGCAAGTAAATTAATATTAAAATTTAATATTACTTTATTAAGAATTAAAAAACAGTAATCAATTAGAAATATTTATAAATCTAATAGTAAGTAACAATTCTTGTAGTTGTATATGTATTTAAGTTCATAGTACCAAGTGTCATACAAATAAATTTCATAGTAATTGAAATTGAAAAGTAATATATGGAGAATCAGACATACAAATGAAATTATATTCGTTTATCTATTAGACAGAATCGGCTACGGTAATTACTAATGTAGTGTTCGGTTCATCCGTGTCTATATATATATAATGACTCCTGAGAAAGATCGGAGAGCTGCGTCTACTACTAAAATGTTAAAGTCAAACCTAAAATAAAACGGTCCATACCGGCGAGGAGTGGTGCGGGACCTTCTGATCCAACGTGTGAACCAAAAATCATTGCGCCACACCATACTTCCAAAAGGTTACCAAACCGCTAAAATAAACAAAAAGATCGTTAGGACTATTACGAAGGAGAGAAGGAACCAATTGAAAGGGAACGAATGTACAATGGCGGGTTTTAGGGTTCTGTGAGCCCGCCACACAGTCTCCATGGAAATGTCTGCCAGAAGATCCAGCAACTACTCTCTCCTCAACCAAACGCCAGAGGACAATCCGTTGTTCGAATCTCCTTCCGGAGACGGTAAAAACAACAGAAGCAAGTTGGAGAGAGTCTCCGATTGGGACTCCGTCGTCGATCACAGACAGGGGAACAGGATCGGGAATTTGTACTCCTCTTTCGGGATGCAGCGACAGTCGAGTGGGAGCAGTTTCGGTGAAAGCTCACTCTCCGGCGAGTTTTACGCTCCCACTATGTCCACTATGGCCCCCGAGGAGACTGACGAATTCAAATTTGGTGAGGTCAGAGGCAGGATTCCAGACGCCGGGGCGGCGATGAGCGGCGGATCCTATGGCAAGAGCGGCGGGTCCTACAGCAAGAGCTGGGCTCAGCAGACTGAGGAGAGTTATCAGTTACAGCTGGCATTGGCTCTTCGACTTTCCTCTGAGGCTACTTGTGCTGATGATCCCAATTTTCTGGATACAGTGCCCCATGAATCATCCTCTTCAAGGGCAACGTGTTCGGCGGAGACAGTGTCCCATAGGTTTTGGGTATGTTGATTGTTTGTTATGCTAACTGCTATTCCTATTGGGATTGGTTGTCAAGTTTGGATGATAATTGTGAATTTGGAACTTGTGAGCAGGAGAGCTTTAGGTTAATGTCTTATCTGAGCTATATTTAGTCAACGAGTAACCACCAATGAAAAAACACAACAATCCGTCAATGATGGACTTTGTCACAACATGGTTCTGGTTCTCGTGAAGCATGAATTTTTATTCCGAAATTAAGTTATTCCGAAAGCATTCTTATTGGTATAAATTAGAGAGGTATAATAAATTGAATTTCTTAAGTAAATTAAAATAAACTTTTGCTCCTCAATTTTTTTTTGGTGAAGTGGAATAAAAATCAAGTTGATTTTAGCTTATGATAGATTCTTAAACTTGTTTTGTCTTCTCATTTTTTTATTCTTGAAGTGAAGCTGCTGCTGTTCTATGGTTGACATCACAGTATGCATGTGTATAATTGAGTCTGTATGGGATTGTTTGGTTTTCTAGGCTGTATTCATAGGATTATGTTTTTTTTTAAATGGAAAATTTTGTGGAGAATTTTAAGCTCATGAACTAGTGTTTCTTGGTATCTGACTTGACTGGATAAGATTGGGGAGTGCTTAAGTAAAAAACCCTATTTGAGCTGTGTTCATTAGTTGCAAAGGGTGGAGTTGGATCATGAATTGCAATGTGCAAGTCCTGCCAGGATAAACAAGGATATCAGGCCTTTTACTTTGAATGTTTGTTAGAAAAAATATCAACTACTCTCATCTGACAGTAGAAAAACTGCCTCCTTGAATTGTGGCATTTTGCCTTAATTTGCACCAATCCTGTTTTAAATCATGACGCTGGGTCTGGGAACGTGTCCTGATGGTCCTGTTATTATTTTCATGTATGGTGCTTTTTGAAACTTGTATTACAGAAAGAAACACTTTTCCCATTTTCTGTATTTTTTAACACCCATTTATTGGAATTTTGACTGTTTTAAAAGTTGTAGCAAATCATGAAAATATCTGATGAATGTTTCCCCATTATTGGGGATGACATAGTATGTTTGTTACCGACTATTCCCGTTTTTCCCATTGGCAACAGAAAACTAGCTACTTTAATGGTGACATTTCACCATCAACTTGTATTAATTTTCTGTGGTTTTGCCCGATGGGCGTATTATCCTTTTTGTTTTTCCTGTTCTGAATTCTTATACTTAAATTTACTGTTTTAAGGAGTTGGTTAAATCTTGAATCTTATACTTAAATTTACTGTTTTAAGGAGTTGGTTAAATCTTGAAATGAAGTGTGTAATATTTTGGCGTTATTGTGTGGGTGGGTGACAGAATGTTCTTTGTCCTAATGGAGGGATATAATTATAATTTTTTTAGGGAATAAGTGAAATGTGGTTGTTAAGTTGATGTGTGACTTTAAGTTAACAAGGGAAAAACCTTCATCTCTTTTATTATATTCTTTGCCTTTCCTTTTAAAATTAACTTGCTCTAACTTTACTCAAAATTCACGGAGGAATTGATATGTTGTTTTGTTAATAACATGCACCAGGTGAATGGCTGCCTATTATACTTCGACAAAATTCCTGATGGATTTTATCTAATTCATGGAATGGATCCGTATGTATGGACTTTGTGCACTGATCTGCAGGAAAGTGGCCGAATTCCTTCAATAGAGACACTAAAATCTATAGATCCTTCTTCCAAATCTTCACTTGAAGTAATTTTGGTGGACAGACTTTCTGATCCTATCTTAAAAGAATTGCAGAACAAGGTACATGACATTTTTTGTCGTAGCATATCAACAACATATGTTGTAGAACAGCTTGCAAAGCTTGTATTCGATTGTATGGGGTGAGTCTCCTTGACATTGTTAGCTATGAACTATTTAGCTTGCACCAGTCTAACCGTGTTTTATTGTTGTAATAAGGGGTTCAGCTTCTGTATGGGAAGACAATCTTTTTCCCATATGGAGGGAGTGCATTAATGATCTAAGAGATCGCTTAGGATCTGTCGTTGTTCCTATTGGCAGCCTATCTACTGGACTTTGCAGGCATCGTGCTGTATTATTCAAAGTAATACCTTTAATTCTATGTGATGGCCAAGGCTGTGATTATGTATTTTGACTACATTATTATTTTTTATTTTTTTCTTGGTGGGGATGGGGTGGGGGGGTTTCAATGGTTTAATAAACATGATGGTTTTTGTGTTGCTTTTGCACTAACATGCCTTATGCATGCTAAATCTTCAGGTGCTAGCTGACACCATTGATTTACCGTGTCGAATTGCAAAGGGCTGTAAATATTGTTCAAGAGAAGATGCCTCATCATGTCTTGTTCGATTTGGCCCTGACAGGTATATGTTTTGGTGCTTAGCACATCAGCTATTCTGTTAACAAGTACAACTACAATTTAAATTGATGTTTTCCATGAGCAATGCCATGTGATCGTAGAATGATGAAGTGAAAAATTACTAATGTGTTATAACCTTTCAGTTAACATTTTGGGAACTGACTCCTGTTTAAAACCATATAATTACAGGGAATACATGGTTGATCTAATTGGAAAGCCGGGTTGCTTATGTGAGCCTGATTCCTTACTGAATGGTCCATCCTCCATCTCATTTTGTTCACCCTTGCACTTTCCAAGACTCAAACCAGCTGAACCTACCATTGATTTCAGGTCACTGGCCAAACAATATTTCTCGGATTGTGTGTCTACTGAGCTTGTCTTCGATAGTGGTGTTGCAGGTGATATTCATGTTTCCTATTCAATGTATGATGCTCTAAATATAGTGCGTATTGCACTACTTTAAATTTAGGGGAATTTACACTTACTTCAGATTATGTTAAATGACATTCATTTCCTCTAGTTTTAAAATAGACTCTCACCTTGCACTACTTTAAATTTAGGGGAAATTACACTTACTTCAGATTATGTTAAATGACATTCACTCCCTCAGTTTTAAAATAGACTCTCACCTTGCACTACTTTAAATTTAGGGGAAATTACACTTACTTCAGATTATGTTAAATGACATTCACTCCCTCTAGTTTTAAAATAGACTCTCACCTTTCTTATGTTTTTAATCAAATGACACTCACATTCCCTCTAGTTTTTAAATAAATATCCACTCCCTTTTATTTTTAATAAGTGACATTCATCTTCCTTATTTTATTTAAAAACATCATATTGGTTAAAATTTAAATATAAAAACTATGAAAATTAAAAATTAAAGTTTTAAAATATGAAAATTAAATAATTTTTAATAAACAATTTTTTTGAATGGTTTAATCATTATATATTAAAAATATCATAAATTATATTTCAACTAAATTATAAATCATCTTATAAAAGTTTACAAATATAAAAAATTATATTATATTTTTGAGAAAACATTATTTTAATATAAAAATAAATAAATAGATATAAAATATGTGGTTAAATTTATTAACTTATTCTTATGTTTACAAATTATTTTAATACAAACATAAATATAACTAAAATAAGGACTACTACTAGTGCTACTATGTTAATAATATAAGGAAGATGAATATATATTTTTAAATTACAATGTGATGTCGTTTTTTGGTCCTACAATGGGTTTCCTCTAGTCTATTTGGCCAGATACTAATATCGCTTGAGATACTGGGACTATTGCTGACATGACGAATTCTTCACATAATGTGGATCGAACATGAGTTCCCTACTACATGAATAGTTCCCATAACATGTTAACATCGTTTTAGAAGATTTTAAGAAAGATGAGTGTAATTTTCCTATAATCAAGTCATTCAATTCTTTGTTAATAAAACGTTCTTTAACTTTAATATTTTAGAATTTTAGTTTTTAATTTTTATTTAAAATGTTATTTTTAAATAGATAAGAGAGTTGAGTTTCTCTTTATTAAAAACATAGGAGAGAAGCATACCATTTATTGAAAACACAAGGGAGGTGAGTACCTATTAAGAAACTAAAATAGGTGTGAATGTTATTTTATTAAAAACACGAGGGATATGTGTTTCTATTTTAAAAATTAAAAGGGTTGTGTGTGTCATTTAGCATCATCTCAAGGGAGGTGCACAATTTCTCCTAAACTTTATGATTGTTTAAGTTTGGGACATAATGACATTGGACTGAATATTGTGTGTCTAAATACACAAGAGAATATGAGTTTATATAGACTCGTTACATTTATTATGCATGGATAAAGGATATTTTATTTCCTCTAAAATTAAGGTTATATGTCTACAATAATAAACAAAATATATTATTCCGATTCTCAACACTCCCTTGAAGCTCGAGCATATAAATTATATGCACCATGCTTGTTACATTTGTAGCCTATTTTGGCACACTCACAGATTGGGTCACTAAAGTTGACAAAACATATGGCTTTTCATGAGATGTAAGAGTATGCAGAGGAATTTGGAAGACTCTATCTTGCACCCATCTCCTTTTATACTTTTTTTTTTCTGTTTTCTCCTGATCTATTTCTTCTTTCAATTTTAACTCATCCTCTCTTACCTGCTGAGGTGTAAGAGGACACAAAACGAATTTATTTTCCTTAAGAAATAAAGTTATTTTGTTTGTAAACCCTACCCTGTTACCCAAGGAATATTCTACTAACCCTACCCTGCATGACAAGTTAGGGTTTCATAGAAGAGGCCTCTCTCTCTCTCTCTCTCTCTCTCTCTCTCTCTCTCTTAAGATTTGGGGTTTATGATCTATCTCCTCTCTTGAAGTTCAAATGAAATCTATTCTACTCAGCTCATGATACAAAGTTGAAAAGAAAACCTACACTATTCTGTACATGTATTTACTACAAGGCTTAAGAGGAAGAAAGTAAAATATTTATAGCTCTCTGCTTCATCATCTTCATTCCCCTTAGCCTGAGTTTCTGGTGGCTGTTATTGATTTAGATTTTGGATTCTCCTTTCCAGAACAGTATGAAAGGCAGTACAGGGACAGGAACCCTGGGCCAATTCCAAATGATAACAACAGAAGTTCTCTTGTTCCTCCACAACCACAAGCTTATCGTCCAAGTGCACATAATCGAGGCTCCGAAACATTTAAATCAGGTAACCCTCCACAGAATGTTGTAGAGCCGTCATTGCCAAGCAAGGATTCATTGCCTTTAAAGCATAACCGTCCTGGTCATAGAGATGCACAGACCAGATTACTGATTTCTAGCAAACCATCTAGAGACTTTTCCCTAGATATGGAGGATCTGGACATTCCATGGACTGATCTTGTTTTGAAAGGGAGAATAGGATCAGGTATGTATGCTCTTCTATAACTTGCATATTATTTAAAGTCTTGCTCTTTTTTGGTTGATTCATATGGGATGGGGTTGGTGTTTAGAAGAGAAATGTTGAGAGAGGGAGCATAATCAAGGTAAAAAAAAGTAATATAAGGTAGTGGTAAAGTCAATGAAAATAGAAAAGAAGAAAAAACAAAAAGTATGCTTAACAATGCAATAAAGCTCTTCAATCCCTCTGCATATCTGACTGGGAGAGCATCAGTCAAAAGAAGTCACGGTTCAGTGTGTCAACTAAAAGTCATTTGAGTCCTTTCAAGTATCTCAACGCATAACAGCAGTAGGATAATAACGATTGTCCTTTGACTTGTGTATTAGAGGGGGAGGGGACGAGGGAGTGTCCTCACCTTAGCAGTGAAAAGAGGAAAATAAGAAACAGTAAACTAATTAATGCAATAAAACACTCCAATCCCTCTTATCTAAGGCAGGTTCTGTAACAAAGGTCATGGTTCAGAGAACCAAAGAAGTCATTTCAACTATACTTTCACATAATTGCAGGAGGATAACTATGGACCTCTAACATATGTATAAGGGAAGAAAAAGGGAAAATGGACTTAGAGGTGTTGACCATGGAAAATTATAATTGTTCATGAGAGAAGTAGGAATGCTGCTATGAGTAAGGAGGAGACATTGGTAGAACAGTGTAATAAAATGTACATATGACAACAAGGTATTGGAGAGAAGCAAGGATTTTGGATCCTGTTCTGTTCATAAATACCAGGATGTATAGTCCTGCTTGAGAGAATGAGAGAAAAGAAGAAAAACATAATTAATGGGTTATAATCAAGTCATGGTGAACCTTCTCCCGAGTCTTTCTATCAGAACCTTATCTTCTTTCTTGCCCCCTTTTGGTGCATATACTGGGGAAACCACGAAAATTGGATTACCCTCTCCAGCAATAATGGAAATTGTGAAAATTAGAGCACACTGGAATTCTTTAGGCGGCCTACCCTCTTTTCTTAGGTCAGGATGCCCTTCGACCATTTAATGGGATCTGAAAATTGGATAGCACTATTGAGTCACAGAAATAAAATCCATCTCCATGAATTCTCCTCAGATAGACAAGATGATTCAAATCCATTGGGGGAGGGGGATATTAGTGAAGAATGGAAAAATTATAACAGAATTGAGGGAGTGACTGGTGGCATCGTCCAGGGAAAGCTATATTGGCTCAGTTTGTTATCTTTTATTTGCATTTTCTACATATCTGTCCAGTATGTGTTGCTGTTAATTGAGTAGTATTTTTCTCTTATAAAAGATATCTCCTCCTTGAGCACTATCCTATTTTCAGTATTAATACCAGTTACTATCAGATAACAATATATCTAAGAAAATATGAGCATTGTTTCCCAAATCAAAATACACCATAGTGCAGCAGAAATTATCACATCACCTCAAAATTTTCCAGTGATCCTACAAAATGCTCTAAAGTTAACCAATAAAAATTGAGCCTGTGTTAAGTACACAGTATTTAATGAATTACTAGCATTACATGCTTACTATGGCTTGAATTGCAATTGGTATAAATAGTCACTAACTAAATTTGGTCTGTTATATTTTCAGGTTCTTTTGGAACTGTACATCAAGCTGAGTGGAATGGCTCGGTAAGCCTCTCTCTCTATTTCTTTCATAAATGCTGTATAAAATAAGATTAACTCGGGATTACTGATATTTTCATGGGTTGCTTATATTAGTTGTTTTTCAGCATCTGTCATTGTATCTTGCAATTTCAACTAAATCATGTGTAATTAGTATATTAATATGTGAATATGACCTCTCTCTATATGTGTACTGTAGTCAAATTCTAAAAGTGGTCTCTGTTCAATATCTGGGAAAGTTTTTTTTCGTATGATAAAATATTTAGTACAGTTTTTGAAAATATCATGCTTTCTTCTTGCTGGATCAAATGATTGCATCTTGATCTTGTCATAACCAATACTAGTAGTGTTAAAATAAGTCTTCTTATTGTTCAAAGGTTGCTGTGCCTGATCAACTGAACTCATACCTGTTGGTTTTTTGTACTTTGTTGCTGATTGGCCTCGCAATTGCCAATCTCCTTTTGACTAGAACCCAACATTTTTTGCATAGATTTTCATATTGAGCTGTACCTTAAAAATCACCAGGCACAGGCTTATTTTAAACATTGTTTTATTTATGGGTGCAGTTAACTTATCAACACTAAAGGTTTCGTTCATTTACTATTTCATTTTCAGTAAATAGATGAAGCATTACGGAAGATGGCATATTTTATTAATGCTCTTTTCTGCTTTTCAACTGGAAGGCTTCTGTCCTTCACCTTTGAACTCTTTTCAAAAAATAAAATAAAAGTTCTACTTTATTAGTTTTATGATTTACAATGCATTTTTTTTTCAATTTGGGAGGTGTATACATGCTTCATTAAAGTTTGAAGCCAAAGTGAGCTTAATATTTAAATTTGTTTGATATTATTTTCCATCTCTCTACTTGGTTGTTGCATATTATTTTAGTTTGTTGCATGTACATATGTCAAAATGATAAGCACTGCAGGAGGTTGCTGTGAAAATTCTGATGGAACAAGACTTTGCAGGTGAACGCTTCCAGGAATTCTTGAGGGAGGTAGGCCCAGTATTCTTGTCTTGTTTTGTGCTGAAAAACATTAATTGTAAGCTTGCTACTGATTTGAGCTATATTTTCACTCGTTTTGCTAGGTTGCAATAATGAAAAACTTACGGCATCCAAACATTGTTTTGCTTATGGGTGCAGTCACTAAGCCTCCCAATTTATCAATTGTCACAGAATACTTGTCCAGGTTTTGCAATATCTCATCTAACAGTTCCTTTACTCTTCCCAAGAGAGATATCTTTTCGTGTTTACAACCTATGTTACACTTGAGACCTGAAAGATTTGATTGACCTCAATGCAGGGGTAGCTTGTATAGGCTGTTGCATAAACCTGGTGCCACAGAAATGTTGGATGAGAGACGCAGGATTAGTATGGCTTATGATGTGGTAAACTTTCTGAAGATAAACACTATTGTTTTTGGTTCTATTTATTTTTTGAACTAATATGTAACCCTTGTATCCATTGGTTAAGTATTTTTCGTTTTCCTGTGCAGGCTAAGGGGATGAATTATCTTCATAAACGAAATCCTCCCATTGTTCATAGAGATCTGAAATCTCCAAACCTTCTTGTTGACAAGAAATATACAGTGAAGGCAAGAAGAAAATTTTCTTGTGTCTGAAATTTTTTGGAGAGTTTCGTTTAATTCATTAGTCACCTTTATTAGTATGGTTCCACTTCTCCGGCACTCACAAATTCCCTTCTACAATTAGAAGGCTATATTGAATCACCAAATTTCAAATCACTTTGTGTGTGCAGCATTAAAGCACTAATATAGTCCGTACTTTGTGTATGCTAGCGTTAAAGCACTAATATAGTCCGTGCTTAATGACACTGTTTAGCCACCATCTCTTTTGAACTTTTCGTGAACCAATGAAAGAAGTATTACAGCAAAACTTGGTCTACACATTGTTGATATAAGTTTTCATTCTGCCAATTAGCTGGGCTTCATTTGATTCAAATTTCACATATTGACAAAAATCAATTTAATACATATACTATATATTCAGTGCAAAATTTATTTTCTGGGGGGTGAATGTTGTTGGTCTGTTTGCTTTGGCATTATGTGCATTATTGGAGTAATTTTGAATTTTCACAGTTCCTTATTTACTTGTATCGTCCCTTTAGGTTAGTGATTTTGGGCTTTCCCGACTAAAGGCAAACACATTTCTCTCATCCAAGTCAGCTGCTGGGACAGTAAGTTTTCTTTCAAAACATGTGTATCTGCTTTTTTTATCATATTTTTCTGAGGTCTTTTCTATTATTGCACATTAAGTTGAACACCCTTTTCTCCATTAGCCTGAGTGGATGGCTCCAGAAGTTCTTCGTGACGAGCCATCCAATGAGAAGTCAGATGTTTACAGCTTTGGTGTCATCTTGTGGGAGCTCGCAACATTGCAACAGCCTTGGAGTAATTTGAATCCACCACAGGTTTGTCATTTAACTGATATATTTCACTGTGCTTATGGTTAGATTTTATATTATGATTATGTTGCTTTGATTTTTATGGACGTGTCTTTAAGATCTGTTGACTGTAAGTGTAGAACATAAAAATAATATAATGGTATTGGTAACATAAATCTGAAAATAATTGCAAGAAATATATATTGGTTGAAGCATGTATCACACTGGTCAAACGATAAGTGTGGTTTATGGAGTGTTATTCTGTTTCATGGTTGCCTGTTATCAACATATTATTCTACTGAGACTGAAATTTGCATCAATATTTCTTTCTATCTTTTTTTTTTTTACTTTTGGACTGAGGTTTTTAGTAATGTGTTTGATGGAGAGCCTTTAGTATTACGTAGTCTTCACAAATCTGTGATGTTTTGTAGGTTGTGGCAGCTGTTGGCTTTAAGGCAAAAAGACTTGAAATACCACGAGATTTAAATCCTCAATTAGCATCAATAATTGAGGCTTGCTGGGCCAAGTGAGTTGCAGATACATCTTTCATTTGTAGTCTGCTTCATTATTCTGCTTGAATTTTATTGATATGCTTGGTTTACTGCAGTGAACCCTGGAAACGCCCTTCTTTTTCAAGTATTATGGATTCTTTGAAAGGATTGATCAAACCCCCTATACCTCAACCTGGTCGTCCAAACATGTCATTACCCATTTGAATGGTTGGAACGATAGTTGTTATTCATGCACATACTACAGGATTTTGTTAGTTTGATGTCTATCAGGAATACACTGTTTCAATAGTCCCAGGTGCGTACCAAATTCCTTAAAATTTTGCTTGGACGTAGTATTTTTTCTATATTTTGTGTTTTTGCGGTGAAGCATATATTATTAATTTTCAAGTGTGGAGTGGGGACATTATCTTCCAGATATATTTGTCATGAATCAACTATCTTAAAAGCTAAAATTATTAGGTGGTGTGATACATGAATTATTTGCTACTTCTATAGCGTCGCTGACCCACCTCATGCGAGGTAGTTGGACTATAAGTGTAAAAAATGCGAAGACCCTTTGTTGGAAATTTATGGGGGAGAAAATACTGGGGAGACCATCAGCAATGGGTCACGAGCTAACACAAGAGAAATTGATCCAACTTTAACCCAAATCCTCTTTCATACTTATATGATGTTCAATTTTCTCATTTCTATATAGTGGGACTCCAACTCGGTCGAACACCAACAATCTCTCTTCCCCCCAAGTGAGCCTTTTCTTGTAAGTTTCTCCCTTGAACGAAAACCTTATTTATCATAAGTACTTAGTGGTGACTCTATTTGCACTACCATTCATCTTAACGTGACACACTTTTGAACCCTTATCAGGAAGACATACGCTGGATCCATTTGCCTATTGTCAAGTTCATGGTACTTATGTGAGTTCGTCACTAGGACTAACTATATTTGATACAACTTGTTGGGGATCCAAGGGGGAGAAACACCTAAGAGATCTTCGCCAATGGGTCTCAAGCCAACCACACAAGAGAAAATGAAGTCACATTCCAACTAAGAACCTTAACTTTCTCATTTCTACACAATGTGAGACTTTAACTCACTTGAACACGGACAATTTCTTCTTAAAGTGTGAGTCTCTTCTGCATTGGAAGCTTTCTTATGCAATCCATCATCTTCCATAATGCTTTCACAATATGGCCCTTTTTGTCCAATCCTATAGTAACTCATTTATGGCGTGCATGTTGCTATGGACCTCTCTTGACGATAGCACTCGACCATAGTCGGACTCTAAAACTTACCTTGCCCAAAAGAGACCTAGCACTCATTCTGCTTGGATGAGTTCTTTGATACAAGTCTTCTTGAGTTGTATGACTACGTTCAAGAACAACTTCCAATACATAGGGCTACTCTTTGTCTACTTCGACACAGCATGTAAAAAGTTCAGGTGTAGGTTCAAAGGAGGGACATCTCAAATGCCTCCAAGAGTTCGCAACTACATCTAGAGGTCTTTAGGGACACTTCCTTAGATGGGATGTCTAGGGACGTAGCCTAAAATTGATCTAATGGCACACAGGCTGTGGGTAGTTAGGATGATACTCACTCGTAGAACGAGAACGGAGAAAGTGAGGGTCAGGTCTTTTCAATCCAAAATTTTAATGCAATAGTTTTGTGAGTTTTTCTAATATATATGTTCACGTTGTCTATTTGTACACAATATGTGAAACTGCAACAATCAAGTGAGTTCCTTCCACACTGTAGACTTCCCTTGGAGAAAAGTGTTCTTTTCCATGAGTACTCAATAGTAACCCCTCTCACGTAGACTTTCAATATAAAGGTGATCCATGGTGAATTCTATTGTACACATCTGAGCTAGTCATCAACACTAAACATCGACCCTAATACTACTTGTTGGGCAATCCGAGGGGGATAAACATCAGGAAAATCTCTACCAATAATAAGTCAAGAGACAACAACACAAGAGTACTTGACCTCATATAACTCAAAACTTTAAGTGAATTGGTTTGTGTCTTTCTCACTTATTTGTTGCTCCACTTGCACGTTTGTGCACTATGAGGGACTTCAAGTTACACTTGAATTTCAATACCAATTTTAACCTAGTGTTTGAATTTGGCCTTTTTATTAGAAGAATTGAGGTGAGAAGGATTTAACTTTATAGGACATGATCATAGAAGTTTAGTAACATATCATGACTTTTTCTATAACATCATATATTCATAGAATGCAAATTACCGACTCCATTCGAGGATTTTGCGAAAAAAAACATGTCCTTTATAAATTCACTAGAATGACTCCTCATGATCACCCAAACGTGCATGTCTAGCCTTTCATTACTGCATGTCCTTTATAAATTCACTAGAATGACTCCTCATGATCACCCAAACGTGCATGTCTAGCCTTTCATTACTGCTTCTACCTCACCAATGGAAAGCTTGACAAATTAACCTTAAGTGCCCATTCATTGTCTTAATTGTCCAAATATTTTCCATGTCAAACGTGAACAACTTAGCTCATACTTCTTGAATGGAACGTGTTGAAGACCTTCATATGTTTGGGTTGTTGAAACATTCGAGGAAGGAAAATAACTCAATGTCTAGGTAAAAGAATGACAAGTGACCCTAACCTTGTGTTTGGATATGGAATTTCGCAATTTTTAAGACTTTTAAACACATTAAACTTATCTCATTTCAAATTGTTTTGTTTAGATAAGATCATTCAAATTTAAATGTCTAGGTAAAAGAATGACAAGTGACCCTAACCTTGTGTTTGGATATGGAATTTCGCAATTTTTAAGACCTTTAAACACATTAAACTTATCTCATTTCAAATTGTTTTGTTTAGATAAGATCATTCAAATTTATTGAATTTTATTTTTCTTGTTTGGATAAAGTATCAATATCGATAATATTTTTAGTTGATCTCGATTTATATTATATTTTTATCAAAGTTTATCAAGATTTTTTTATTAACATCAATCGAGATTTTTTTAGTTTATCAAAAGTTTATCAAGATAGGCTTGTGAGGAGGGTTGTGGTTAGACGACAGTTTGACGCCAATTTCTCTTCCAACAATTCCTTCTTCAAAGCCAAACCTGGCAATTCCTTTTTCAAAGAGTTAGACGTCACTTAGGTTTCATCCAATTCAAAAAATAATTTACTACGATTCATAGTTAAATAAACCTCTTCATTTGAGAGGGTTTGTTAATGATTTTTTTACTAAGGTTCATATAAAATAATAGATGCAGTTGTTGGATAAAGATATAACTAAACTAAACTTCAACTGTATAAAACCATCACTCCATTGGTGCTGGTGCTTTGGTTTAGTAAGGTGGATGGAGCACACGCTTTAAGTGATTATGAGGATTTTAATAAGTTTAAAAGCACTTGAATTTCTGTTGTTTACTTCTATTTGGACGGTACCCATGACTAGAGCATTTTTCCCAGTCATTTGTTGAAGTGTAGTTGTAATACAATCTAATTTAACTTTTGTCCTTGAATGCCTTCATGGTTGTTGATTGTTTAAGTTATAGCGCATGTTGTAGCTCTGTGATTGATCTAATACTAGTCCGTTTTTGGGTTGCAGAGGCACATTTGTACATTTGTGTTCAAATTCGGATTCAGAATACCTATTTTCGACACAAAGCCATACCCCATCTTTGATGCAGCAAGTATTGTTGGGTTAGGTAATCTTGTAATTTTATGAAGAAAGTGCATACTTTTTTTCATCCATAATTTTTTTAAAAAAAATATTCTCATTGTAACTATAATCACTTAATGATAAGCGACTTTATCGTACCGGTCTTGGGAGTTTGTTTTAACACCCCTCCCAGTTTCTTGTCTTTTGGGACTAAATCAGTCATATAAAAATATAGGTATGTGTAGATAAAATTATTTCGGAGAACTTCTAGAAAAGATAGTTTTTTTTTTCTAAGTTAATATTAGTTTGTGTAAAAGTTAATTTAATTTTTTCATAGTTTTTATTTTTAAATTTAAAATAATCTAATTTTAATTTATGAGAGTACTTTTTTTTTCTTTTAGAAGTTCTTATTAAAAAAATCATCTATACTTACTTTTAAATCAACTTTATGGAAGTTACTGAAATTGTTTTGTCTTGAGCAAAAATTCTTTAGATAACCGCTTTTAGGGCATAAATATTTTGAAGTTTTTACTTTCTCTACTTCCCATTCTTGAACCTGTATTCCAACAATTTAAAAAATGACTATTTTTATTTCTTTAAAGTGACTTCTGCATTATTCGAATTGGAAATTATTTTGGAACATATTTTTTTGGAATTCATGAAGTCTTGAAATACATTCTGCAACATTTCAAGACAAGATTTCTAGAACTAAGATTTTCAAAATAAAGATTTCTAGAATGAGATTTTTTCCTCTTCTTTTTAAGTGCAGCGTTTCTCTTCTTTTTGAGTGGTAATGGCGCAAACAACTATGGTTGTGGTGGGGGTATAGGTTAAAAAATGGGGGATGGAAGAAGTAAAAACCATATTTTGAATACAAACAAACCACAAAACAAAGGCTAAATTACCCACTTAGTCTATATTTTAATTTGTTCAATTTGATGTACTTATTGTTACAAGTTTAATTTAAAAAGAAGTTGGGAGTAATCTTTCTAAAAAAATACACCGCAATACTAGAGGGCGAGAGTCTTATTATCACTACCACTTTATTTATTTTTTTCATTTATTTTTGTTATTTGTATTTTAGATTTAACTTTTCTTGAATAAATATTTATTATTTTTTTGTAATGAGATCTATAATAAATAAGTATTTGTAAGCATAAATTATTAATTATATTTTACATTTATAATTAATGATTAAAATTGTTACACTATTTTCAATTATAGATAACCTTTTAAAGTTATTGAAAAATTAATTGAGATAGAGGCAAAAGAGAGTAATTTAAAAGAGATAGATGTTTAAAACGGTTAAATATATAAAAAAAAACGTACTTCAAGGTAATTGAAAAAATAAATATTTAGTTGTATAAAATAGTTAAATGTAAAAGATTTATGCTAGTAAGTTAAAATAGAAAAGAACAAGTAATTGTGGGGTATATAATAAATCTTTTGCCTTGTACCACTAGGAGTAATTTAAATGTGGGGTAGCACTTTTTTCTATTTCTTTATTCTATTTAATGTGGTCCTCTATTATTAAAATTCATTGTAATTGTTTTTTAATTTTTAATTTGATACAATATTTATCTTTCCTATTCATTTGAAGTTAACATTATTGATTTTGTAAATTTCTATCGGTTTAATCTATCATTAAAATCGTGGTTAATTATTGTCATTATAATTAAAATTATAAATATTAATAAATTATTTTGATGATCTGACAAAAAATATAAGTAATAAAAGTTTGTAACTGTTTCTAAGAAAAAATATTGTGAAATACTAATTAAAAATTATACTATATTATAAATATTAAACTTATATTATTAAATATATAATAATTTTGTAAAAAAAGTATATATATATATATCTTATAATTGCTATTTAAAATAAAATATATTTGCTTTATTTTTCAATTTTACATATAATGAATATAGAATAATTTAATATGAATATCTAGATTAACTATAATAAAAACAATTAATATAAAATTTTATTATTCTTTACATTATAAAAAAATTATTATAAAAGAAATCTCAAATTTAATATAAATCATATTATATATTACATTATAATATTTTATGTTGTTATAAAATATTGTATTACTCAATATATTGAGAAAGTTATTTTAAAATATTTAATATTTAACTTTATTATGCTATTATTATAGTATATTTAGTAGATAAATAGAAATATGTTTTCATTGTTTAACCACCAAATCTTGTTGAAATATATAATATAAACCCAAGTTTAAGTAATTTTGTTATCGTTTAATTTTCTGGAATTTGTTTATGATTCTTAATAAAAAAAGTTATTGTTTTATCCTTATTTTTTTTATTCTTATAATTTATTAACGTCTATTAAGTGATAAATTTTATGTTAAACTAGTGAGAAACACCGACTAGAGAACAAAGATACGTATAATATATAAATATATGATAGAATGACACAAATTTATATATTATATAATTGTGAATTATATAAATTGACAATAAAGATTTATGTGTACAAGTATGTTTTAGAGATTTTTTTTGAGAAAAAAAATATTTTTCATTACTGGTTCAAAATGATTTGTTTCTTATTTTTATAATCATAATATAATTTTATACAATAAATTTGAGTTTTTAGAAAATTAATGTCTTTTTTATTTTTAAAATTGTGTTAGAACCAGGTTAGAATTGTCAGAAATCCAACAAATGTTTTTTTTAATTGGACACTTCACATATATGTATTCTACGAGTATCATACAAGTGTCGGTGTCCGATACGACATACCATTTAAAAGGAGTGTCCGAACTTCATAGGTCTTCTTATATCTTATATGTACCACTTTTGGTTATAATAATAATAAAAACAAATAAAAAAAACATCGTAAATTTCAAGGGTTAAACCTGTAAATATTTTTGTTTTGTATCTTGATTTCTATATATTTTTTTGTCATTAAATATAATCTGACATCAGATCTCTTACATAATCATGATTTAATAAAAAATACAAAGCTAAATCTTAACTCAGAGAAACGGAAATAAAGAAAACTAAATATATTATAGAAATTAAAAATACATCAAATATCTTTTAGAACATTTGTCTTTATATTTCTTACTGTACAATAATTTTTTTCCTTAAACAACATGCGTATGGAATACAATATTAATTTTATTACATTGATTTGTTTCAGAGTGGCTGAAAATACTTAAAACAATTAATTTAAATATAATTTAAATTATTTTATTCTAAATACTAACCAAACACTCTTAATCAAATGAATAAAATTATAAAAAGATAAAAGTATTAACACTAATTTTATAGGTTAATTTTATTTCCACACTTTTAAAAGAGTTAAATAAGTTTTTTATTTATATTTGGTTAATTTAGAATTTATTCATAAAAAATCTTTTTATTGGTATAATAAACTTCTCTTTAGTATGTTTCTTCCATTTTTTTTAATAATAATATTTTTTAATGATGACAAATGATTGTTGTTATTTGAATATTTGAGATGTCAAGTTGCACAGTGATACCTAATATGAAAACTTAAAAAAAAAAAAAAGTTTTTCATTCATATAGTATAATATGAAATTGATTTTTGTTTTTGATGTAAACTTGATATCAGGTAATTGTAAGAATGAAAATAAAATAATTATTAGTTTTCTGTAAATATTGATAATTTTTTTCAAATATCGATAATTCTTTTTTAAATTTGTTATTGTTTTGATAGGAGACCATGTCAAGTGTAAATATTTTTATTGAGTTGATGGAGTAATTCTGAAATTGAACCAATTCCACTTATAACGGAACTCATTTCAATTATTTCCGTACTACAAATACTTATATAATTTAAAGTTTGAAATAGAAATGAAAATTAATTTTGTATTATAATAAAATGATAAAAAATATTTAATTAAAATGTAATAATATTTGAAGTAGGATGCAGTTGAAGTTGGAAGAGTGACGAATGAGTCCCTGGTGGCCTTCTTTCTTTTATTTATATGTATATAACTCATACAATCCCAATCCCAATCCCAGCCTGCTTACATAAAAACACTCACTGCCTCTCATTCTACCCTCTTTCATATCTCTCTCTTTCTCTCTCCTTACTTCTTATTAATTCATGTAAATTAGGATTAGGGTTTATATCAATTTGTGCACTGTACAATTTTATATCAGAACTTCCGTTCTCATGCATTCCTCTCCTCCCCAAATAAAGCCCGCCCCAGAACCAATGAAGGGGATGCTATTTCGTGCGCCAAATCCAGTTCTTTTCGCAAGTGAGAGCTCATTAGGGTTAGGATTAGGGTTTTAGATGCGTTTTGTGTCTGATTCGAATGAATATGGAGAGCACGCGCAGATCGTTGGATAGATCGAGAGAGCCGGGTCCCAAGAAGCCTCGATTGATCGAGGAACTCAGTGCCCGACAGTTACCTCAACGACAGCAAGGGTCTGGGGCAGTTGCTTCGGGGGTGTCTGCGAGGGTTAGGGTAAATGACAGGGACTCTGAAAGCAGCGATTCGGGTCGCGGCGGTGGGTACCACCCGCAGTCTCCCCCTCACAATGAGCTTGTGGCTCAGTATAGGACCGCGCTTGCTGAGCTTACTTTCAATTCGAAGCCGATAATTACGAACTTGACTATTATTGCCGGGGAGAACCAGTCTGCTGCCAAGGCAATTGCCGCCACTGTTTGTGCTAACATTATAGAGGTGAACAAAATGTGCTGCTGTGTGTATTGAATTGAACTGTAATGGATTTTTGGAATAAAGGAAGAGCAATTCGACTTGATTTCTATGATTTGTGATATTTGGTGTTTGTTATTGTTTTTAATGTATGGAATGATGAATTGGATTGTTGTTGTACATAGGGATGCTAGAGGAAAAACGGCATTCATGGTTCATTGAATATCAACTCATTTCATTGGCCCTGTAAGAGTAGATTGGTTCTTAAGTGGTGCTCTATGCAATGCACTTAAAAAAAAAAATAATAGGAAGCATATATAGTTTTCCAATTAGCATTATGAAGAAAAGTTGTCCTTTTTGCAAATGCCAGTAGGTTGGTTAATTTTAATTAGGTGTTTAACTGGTAATCAACACCACTGGGGAGTGGTTCTCCACGATTTGATTGATTGGTGTTTTCTGCATTTTGTATGCAAAGGGGATTAACAATCTTGGCAAACATTGATTTTTCCAGTGACAACTAGGGAAAGAAGTGATCATTAAACAGTTTTCATTCTTAAATACTCGAAGAACTTTATCACCTATATTAGTCCTACTCGATTTGAGTAGAATTGCTTCTCATAGGTGATACCGCTGGACTTAAACCAAAACCAGTTACCAATCTCAATCAGCACTAAAGTCCACTTATGAAATTTTATGCAAACTTCTGATTGGATTATATATTGTTGTTTTTAGCTGTTTTCCCTGTTTGCATCTGTCATGGCAATCTTATTCTTGTTATTGTGTTTTTTATTCTAGGAAAAGGTATAGTGTAATTTAAACAAGTTAATGACTTTCCAGGTTCCAAGTGATCAAAAACTGCCATCCCTTTATCTCTTAGACAGTATTGTTAAGAACATCGGGCGGGATTATATAAAATATTTTGCTGTCAGACTACCTGAGGTCAGATATTTACTATCTTTAACCATTACCTTAATGCCTTCATTTTGATACAGTTTTAATTATATATGTTTAATCCTTTAAACAGTGAAGTTTTGAAATTTTATTCTGAACTGATCTGATAGAAGTTAGTTACATGACTCATGAGATTGTTAAGTTAGTTACATGACTTATGAGATTGTAAAAGTAATCTAATTTTAATGCAATGGAAACAATTTTTCCCTTTGCACTTTTACTGTGATATATGTTTTCTAATTCTATACACCTATTTTTAACTAGGTACTACTACTTTACATTTTAGGTATTCTGTAAGGCTTACAGACAGGTTGATCCTATTGTCCATTCAAGTATGAAACATCTTTTTGGAACTTGGAAAGGAGTCTTTCCTCCTCAGTGCCTTCAGATGATTGAGAAGGAACTTGGCTTTACACCTGCAGTCAATGGTTCAGCTTCGGTATCTGCTACAGTCAGGAGTGATTTGCAGTCACAACGCCCACCTCATAGTATCCATGTGAATCCCAAGTATTTAGAAAGGCAGCGTCTCCAACAGTCCAGTACGGTATGTGAACCACATTGCACCAAAAACTTGTTCTTTAAAGGTTTGGAAAGTTGCATTTTGATAGGAATCAGTCAACCTTGGATACTGTTACAAATTTTTATGTGATGAACTGAAATTTGCAGTGATGTGTTCCTTGGATGTTGAAATGAATGGAAGACATGTAATTTGCATCAAATTTTGATACACTATACACCATTCTTGCAATAAGCATATTTAAATTGGAATTTTTCCATTAAACTAATTTTGAATTTCTCTTAATCATAAATTGCCATGATTTTGTGGTTCTGATTATGGTTTTCAGCTGATATATATGTGCTATTAACTTTTCTAGGCTTTAGTTAAAAGTAATATTTTGAATGCCATCTCCCTATTGTTTTCATATACATATTTTAGATTTCTGTTTTCACTGTTACTGTATCTTAAAGTCTGATTCACAATACAAGTATTTTCATCCACTATCTCTTGTACTTATTTCTTTTGCCATGTCCTTTTTTGATATCATGAAGAGTAAAGGAGTTGTTGATGACATGACTGGAGCTTTGTTAAACTCAAACGAGGAGTCAGAGAGGCCAGAGAGAGTTTTGGGTGCTTCTCGACCATGGCTGGATCCTAGGATTAACATGCTTGTATGTGAATCAGCTTTTTTCTTATCCTCTTTATGCTATTATTTCTCTCTGTTGTTATATCTTAATGTAGTGGTGTGTGTTGCAGAATAATCAGCACGCACACAGAGATGCATTTAATGATTCTGTTCCTGAGAAGAGCATTGATGGATCATTTGGAGGCAGTCAATATGGTTCTGGCATTTCTAGTAATTTGGTCTCAGGGGCTGGAAGAACTGGAACTAAGCTCATTGATTTAGGGCACGAAAAAACATGGTTCAAAACAGATGGCAGTGAAGCAGAGACCATACCTGGGCAAAAAAATGGTTTCAGTCTCAAGCGTAGTTTTTCAAATCGTGAAGCACCAAAGTCCATTAATTTGGAAGCACATCGTCAGCCAAGACAAAGTATAACTAACATACGGAACAATGTGATGTCAGGTAACTGGAAAAATTCTGAAGAGGAGGAGTTCACGTGGGATGAGATGAACACTGGTTTGACTGATCATGGACCCAATGTGTCCAGCAATTTGAGCACGGATTCATGGATGACAGATGACGAAAATTTGGTAAGCTTGCTAAAAGGGTCAGTTACACTGCCATTTGTTCATTCAATTGCAATTTTTCTCCTAATTTATAAAAAGAAGTACATTCCTCTTTTATGTAACATGATTCTATTTGGTGATCCTCCAACTTTACAAAAACTCTTGCTAATTTTAAAAACACTTGCTCTACTAGTATATTTTTCACAAGCAATCAAGACTGGTTAATGTGGCTAATTTCGATCAGGAAACTCCACTTACTATGTGAGTTTTTCATTTTCAGCAGAAACTAGAACATCATTTGGTCTTACTTTTCCCCTTAAGAAGGCCCTCTTTTGTAAGCTTCTAATTATGAGAGACAATCCCTATCTTGAAATATAAGAGACATTACAGAAAATCATATTATAGGAGGAGACCGATTGCTTGATAGTCAGTGCAATTGAACTAATAGTGTGGTAACATGCAATTACCCCAAATATTTAAACTTTTGTATAACAAGAAAGGTTCTTTTGTAATCAGTCTGGGGCCGAATGCCCATATTCTCTTAAGATAACTTGCCTAAAAAACACTGATATATCAAGGTCGAGCAATCCAAAGTCTTAAAGTGCCTAATACAAACTAAGAAATAAAACTATAATTTAATTTGGTATTAAGATATCCTGGTTCCCTACTTTCAACCCTAGTAGTTAAGCCACTTAATTCCTAAATAAATACAAAGCCAAAACTTACAGTTGCATCATAATCATAAATTAATACAATGGTCTGTAACTCATACATGACTGATTTATTTTTTCCATGTGTAGGAAGGTGAAGATCACCTGCATATTCTACGCCCTTATGGGGCAAAGGTTGACAGGGAAATATCCACTGTTAAGAAACAACTGCCTGGGTTTGGTGGCCATCCACCTTCATCATGGCAATTGCAGAAGCACCACACAATTGATAAGTTGAATCTGAAGCCAGGTTACTCAGATGGATTTGTGTCCACTATTAGTGGCTTACCAGCCAACGCAAATTCTTTACCTGTCAAGAAGGGGAACCAATCTTTTACGTCAAAGGCAGTAGTAGGAATGGCAAAAATTGTAGGGCAGCAATTTGATGGGGAGATTGAATCCCCTTCTGGGCAATCACCTTTGCAACGACAGTCTCCATCACTGCCAGGAACAGCATACCACCCTCATTCAATGCAAAATTTGCCCGAGCAAGAAATGCCCCAGAATATTAGAACATCTCAATTTTCGGGAGGTCCAACAAGTCAGCACATTAGAGATCGCTCACCTACCCTTCATCCCATTGTTCAGGTTGGTAACATGCGAAGAACACAGGAAAAGGACATGCAGGGCCCATTATCTTCTGCAACTAAGCTTCAGCAACAGCAGCTCGACTTTTCTCAGACTGAAGTTTCTGCTAAAACTAAGCTGCCCCAGTCTAAAACTTCTTTAACCAAAGAAGTTTCAGAACAGTCAACCAAAAATAATTTGTCATCTGCAGCTGTGAAGAGTGGAATCATCCCCAAGAAATCAATTACCAGTAATCTGGATCCAAGGAAGCATCTATCCAAGTCCGGGGTTCAGCTTCCTCGGTCTGGTAGGTCTTCTCCTACCACAATAATTTCTTCAGGGTCTGCAGTGGCATCACCATCTTTATTAGATCCTCTGCATAAAGATTCGTCTTCAGTGCCAAAAAAACCCCAAGGAAAGGCTGGACAACCACCACAAAAGCTTTCTACTCAACCACCCGCTTCTTCTAATTTGAATGCTGCCAAAAATAATGTAAATCCTATTGCAAACCTTTTAAGCTCATTAGTTGCAAAGGGTTTGATATCTGCAGAAACAGAATCACCGACTATGGTACCAAGCGAACCAAGCGAAGTGCTGAAGGGATCCAAAGATAAAGCTGCAAACATTAGCACCAGTAGCTCAATCCCAGTTACATCAGTTTCTGATTCTGCAGCTGTCCCAGTATCATCTGCCAGAGATGAGGTTGACGCTGCAACAAAATCCTCTCTTCCCTCGGCTCAATCTACTAGCACAAAAATCAGAAATCTCATTGGCTTTGATTTTAAACCTAATGTAATTAGAGAATACCATGAACCGGTTATTAGGGAATTATTGGATGATTTCCCTCATCATTGCAAAATTTGCGGTATTAGGTTTAAACAAGAAGAACAGTATCAGAGACACTTGGAGTGGCATGCCACAAGAGAACATGGTCCAATTAAAGTATCCAGAAGTTGGTATCTTAAGTCAGGTGATTGGATTGCTGGCAAGGTAGAAGAATATTCATCTGAGTTTGAGTTTGCTGACTCGGCTGTTGTAGACAACCAAGAAACAGACAGCAGTCAATTGGATATGATGATTCGAGCAGATGAAAATCAGTGTTTGTGTGTATTGTGTGGCGAGCTATTTGAAGATGTGTACTGTGAAGAAAGGAACGAGTGGATGTTCAAAGGGGCCGTTAATATGAACTACTCGGATATCAATAGTGAGATGGAAAGTAGAAATGCGGGTCCCATCATTCATGCCAAATGCTTATCCGAGAACTCAATTGTCACCAATTTGGTAAGAGACCTATTATCTAATATTCGTAGATGTCTTTCATTTTGTTATATTTTTGGTAGTAATTTGATTGGACCATTGTTTTGCAGGATAATGATTAATGGTTCGATTCTATAGCCTTGCGCTATGGTGTAGTCAGAAGCTTACCAAGGGTACCCACCAAGTTTCACATTGCATACTAAATTTTGATGATCCTTTATACTCATTTTATAGCCTCTAACTGGTACTTAGAGCGGTTAAACAAATTTTGTGCTCTTTTTTTGTTTATTGTACTTGTACCCGGGAAAAAAATTGCGTAGTGTTCAACTATATAAATGAGCTAAACTTAATCGTCGATATGTGCATAACCTTCTTTCGCTATGGAGAGGCGGATTTTGTGCATTGAACATATCTAGCGATAATCACCAGGCAAATAACTACGCTCATGGTAATCCTGTCTACGTCACACAAAAAAAAACCACGATCTTAATTTTCCGTCGTTAAATTTTCCCCCTTTGGTAAGGAAGGATGGGAAGTAACTAATATTCTCTGTTGGATGCTTGCCGTTGGGCAAGGTAAATATGGGCTTTGTCACCCACCCTAAAAATACTCATAATGTCGCCTTCAACTAATTCACAGGTTTCTAGTCAACACCCTTTCTCAACATTTTAATAATTTATCCCTTCGCCTTTGGATAAATATCAAATACTTAAATAGTTTAATGGGTACTTATTGATAAGCAGATTCTTTCGCTGTTCTTTATTAGTTTTTTTCTTAAAAAAACATTATCTCTTCAAGCTGTTGCACAACATCGAACCATTGAATATGTTTCCATTGTGCAAAACTAATTTTAGCTGTTGGATAAATATTTTGGTTTTAAAATATGTAGTTGAGATGTTTTCCTTATTCTTATTTTTTTGTAATTTTCCCTTCAACAATCTTCTCTTATCTTTTTTTTTTTGCAAAGTTTCTCTCTCCACCTTCTTTTCTTTTATCTTTGACAAACTTTCATTTCCAACTCCAACGAATGCTTTTCGATTTCGACTAGTGAGATAGTATATATGATTAACCTTAAATGATGTCTTCACAGCCATTGTCACTGGTGATGGCATAGCAAGAAGAGCAAAAATCCTCTTTGGTGCAATTATTAGTTTTTTCTATCATATCGCCTATAGTTTTTCACATTTCTCCTCTTTTTTCCTCATCTGTAACTCAATCTTCTGTACGAATTCATGGTATAGATACAATTATATTTTTGGTATTTAATATAAGATCATGACATTTTCTCATTAGAATTAATGTGACCATAGTAAAAAATTGAGTGGAGTTACTACTCAGATTGCACTCTCCTGTTCTTATTTCTTCATACTTCAATAGAAATGTGATGGAGTAAAGGGAAAGTACAAATACGCATGTATTGTGCTTGTAGTGGATGCTTCGGGATAAGCACCAAAATTATATTGTAGTGCTATTTATATATTTATTCCATTCAACCTTTTTTCTGCTCCATTTACCAACCCAGAAATACTGGGTGACAAAAAATGTCAATTATAAAAAAATAGACACTATTTACAATAGAATTACTTTTCCTTTTAGATAAGTAGCGGATTATGAGATTATAAAAAAAATAGTTTTTCTTTGTAATTTTAAAAAACTAAAAAAAAGCATACAAAATTTTCTTTAAGTAATTATTTTATAAAAAAAAATACACTTTTACAAGAAAAGCTATGCATAGCTCCTAAATTACTAAAAATAATTGCAAAAAAGTAAAATATTAAAAAATGGAAACGTATAATTATTAAAAAATATCTCTTATTTACAATATATTTCAAGTAAAGTTAATATAATAGAAATACTATAAAAAATATTAATATAATAATTATTGATCATTATATTTAGATAATTTATTATTGTAATTTAAACAATTAGTTTAAGTGTCTTGGTTTGTGTTGCGTTTACTGTTAGGACTAATGTTTTGTAATCGATGAAATACTTGTCTTAATTACTGTGGAAAAATCAGGTTTAGGGTTATATTTTTCGTGAAGAGAATACGTGTGCTAATAAGTTGGGTAATTTAAGATTTATTCACAGATAATCATTTCATTGGTATATGTACTGGTAGGCTAAAACCGAGAGGTTAAGCCGAGAGCTAAATACTAAACATAACTGAGAGGTTATACACAAGTGTTGTGCTGATAAGCTTTAGTCGAAAGCTAGATACTACACATAACCGAGAGGTTATACAATAAAAGAATAAAACAAAATATAAATATTATTATAATAAGACCCAAATAAGATAGAAACCTGCATTAGGGGGTGCGTAAATAATAAAATGGTGTGGAAAGAAAGTCCAAAGGTAAAGTGGAAAACCCATTAAAGAAATCCTATAAATAGGAGGTTAACGTAAGA
>Ga0123342_1000576_pt1 | contig 58376 bp, 46 predicted proteins | sample Turbeawhitnodule_FD_89960 | JGI IMG/M metagenome (GOLD analysis project Ga0123342, IMG submission 89960) | Root nodule microbial communities of legume samples collected from Mexico - Turtle bean Mexico white nodule | ecosystem: Host-associated > Plants > Roots > Nodule | place: Mexico: Nepantla... | reverse complement strand
ATCCCAATGTCAAGCTTCTACCCAATCAGGGGGAGCCTCTTTCAGATCCTGAGAAGTACAGGAGATTAGTTGGAAAATTGAACTATCTCACTGTTACTCGTCCTGATATTTCCTTTGCAGTCATTGTGGTGAGTCAATTTCTTAATTCTCCATGTGAAGATCGTAAGAATGCAGTCATTCGTATAGTGAAGTACATTATAGGCTCTCCTGGAAAAGGTTTGTTATATGGTCATAATAACCATACTAAAGTCGTTTGTTATTTAGATGCGGATTGGGAAGGATCTCCATCTGATAGAAGATCAACTTCCGGTTATTGTGTCTCCGTTGGTGATAACTTGATCTCTTGGAAGAGCAAGAAACAAAGTGTTGTGGCAAGATCTAGTGCAAAAGCATAATATAGAGTTATGGCCTCAGCTACTTGTGAGCTTATTTGGCTTAATCAGTTACTTAAAGAATTGCAATTTGGAGAGGTCACTCAAATGACACTTATATGTGATAATCAGACTGCTCTTCATATTAGCTCAAATCCAGTTTTTCATGAAAGGACCAAACATATTGAGATTGATTGTCATTTCATTCGAGAAAAGATTATATCAAGAGATATCAAGACTGAGCTTGTTAATTCAAATAATCAATTAGCATATATTTTTATTAAACCCTTACGAGGGCCTAGGATTGTTTACATTTGTAACAAGCTGGGTACATATGATCTATATGCACCAACTTGAGGGGGAGTGTTAGATATTATTAGATAATATGAGATATTATAAATATTATAAATATTGTTACATATTTCATATTTATGTAATGGGCTTAGCTCATATGTTTCTTTTCCTATATAAACATAATCCTATGTGTTCAATATACACAAATGATTTACCCTACTCTTTCTTTTACTTTAATACTCCTGCGAGATTTCGCAGCGTCTCCGGTGAGATTCTAGCGACATCTCCAGCGAAGGTCCGATGGCGTCTTCGGCGAAGGTCCTGTGGCGGCTCCGATGAAAGTACGCCGGCGACTCCGGTGAAAGTTTGGTGGGGCGGTGATTGGAAAATTCCAATGAACAGTGGTTTCACCAATAAAAATTGAACCCTAATCGTATGCTCTAGATACCATATTAAAGTAAAAGAAAGAGTAAGCTAAATCCCTTGTGTATATTGAACACAGAGGATTATGTTTATATAGGAAAAGAAACATATGGGCTAAGCCCATTACATAAATATGAAATATGTAATAATATCTATAATATCTAACAGCTACTAATCGAGCTTTGTACCTCTCAATATTTCCATCTGCTCTTCTTTTAATTTTGTAGACTCACTTACATCCTATAGGAGTCTTACCCTCTGGAAGATCCACTAACTTCCAAGTGTTGTTGATCTCTAGAGCTTTAATCTTGTCGTTCATGGCTGCCTTCCATTTATCAGATTTGATAGCTTCCTCATAGGTGTGTGGTTCAGTTTGCAAAAAAAGGGAAACATAGTTAAAATGTTCATCAGATAAATTTTTATATGATAAGACCGAATTGAGTGCATACCTTGTCGTGTCAGTGTTTATTACCTTTTGTGAAGAGGTTAGCAATTGATGATGATAATCCTCAAGGTATGCAGAGCTTCTTCGACTTCTTGTTGATCTTCTGAGATCTTCGGTATCTCTGATCTTAGTGTTTTCAACTTCATTCATGTTGCCTCTATGATAACTGTCATGCGGACTGTCATACATGTGTTCCATAAAAATTTGATCATAACTTAGCTCGTTTTGTTCACTTTTATCAGTGACTTGACAAAAGCTTTTCTCATAGAAGATAACATTTCTGGAGACAAATATTTCTCTGGTTTGTGCATCAATGACTATATAACCTTTTGTTCTTGCCTTAAAACCCAAAAAAATACATCTTTTGGCTCTAGGATCAAGTTTATTCCTGTTGTTTTCAAGAGTAGAGGCAAAACACAAACATCCAAAGATACGAAGATTACTTATATCAGGAGTAGTGGTGTACAATTTTTCACATGGACATTTATTTGAAATAACAGGAGAAGGCACTCTATTTATGGGATGAACAACATGCATTATGGTGTAAGACCAAAAAACTTTGGGAAGATTAGATTGAAACATGAGACACCGGGTTACATTTAAGATGTGTTGATGCTTATGTTCTACCACAGAATTTTGTTGTGGTGTCTCAACACAAGTGGTTTGGTGAAAGATATCGTGCTTATCATAGAAATCCATCCAGCAAAATTGTTGGCCATTGTCAGTTCTAATAATTTTAATTCCTTTATCAAATTGATTTTTAATCATGACAACAAAGTTGCTTAAAAGACTACGTGTCTCATTTTTATTTTTCATCAGATATACCCAAGTAAATCTAGTATGATCATCCACTACAGTGAGAAAATATTATTTGTGACCATGAATAGAAGGAATACTAAAGGGACCCCAAATATCAATATAAACAAGATCAAAAGAATTATCACATGTACTTTTGCTTAAAGGAAAAGGTAATTTATGCTGTTTAGCAAGATGGCAATGAGTACACATATTGTTCTTATCAAAGTATATGTCGGGGATATGTTTTACTCACGCATTCTAACACCTTACTCGAGGGATGTCCTAATCTGCAATGCCATGTATCAATGTTTTTGACATGCTGAAAAGGCTCATCAGTTTGAGTGAAGAGAGCAATGTTCTTCTCAGATGAAAAATCAAGATTATAAAGTCCTGCACCAAGCCTAGCTCGTCCAATCATCTTGGATGTAGCTGCGTCCTGAATCTGACATTCATCACGAAAGAAAACAAATTTATAGTTAAGTGAGGTGATGAGTTTTTGAACAGATTATATATTCAAGGCAAATTCGGGAATAAATAAAACATTGTATATTATGAAATCTTCAGATAAGACTATGGTCCCAACACATTTTGCAATAACTTGGGTATTGTTAGGAAGTCTAACTTTCACAGGCTCAATTTCATAGTAAGTCAAAAACAAAGACATGTCACAGGTTACATGATCAGTGGCTCCGGTATCAAGAATCCAAGATTTTGGATGAGTTTTACCTTTCTCAAAAGGTTGTTGATCAGTGGCAACATTACTGATTTTTCCTTTGTCACTGTTCATTTGAATAATATCAACAATTTTCTGCATTTGTTTAGTAGATAAAGTATTCAGAACTTGATGATTTAGAAACTTATCTTGTGGAGAATTTTTTTTTAACCATATGCTCTTCAAGATTTTCTACCGCATTTGTAGCAGCGTGTGCGATTCTCTGTTTGATCCATGGTGGATAACCATGTTTTGAGTAGCATTCATCCGCAGTAAGGTTCATCTTATTGCAGAAGGAGCATTGCTTTCCTCTGCCTCTGCCATTTCCTTTCCATCCACTGATGTTCCGTTTTTTACTAGATTGGCTAGCGTTGTTAGTCATAATCTTTGACTCTATGACAACGGCATCACTGAAAGTTCTTTCTTGCCTCTCTTGGTGCAGAGCAAGAGAAAAAACTTTGTTTATACCTGGTAAGGGCTCCATGAGAAGAATCTGGGTCTTTATACTGTTATAAGTGTCTCTGAGGCCTTTTAGAAAAGACATAACGCTTTCTGATTCTCTGTATTCGAGGATGATCTTGGACAATCTGCAAGTGCATTTGGTACTACAAATGCATGTAGGAATGGGTCGTAGTGAATCCAGTTCTTCCCACAATATTCTGGAACTTGTGTAATACTCGAAATGCTTCTCTCTCCCTTCCTGATCGAATTTATTTCTTGAAGGAGATCAGAAGTGTGGAAATGGTTGCTTTTGGAAAATCTCTCCTTCAGATCTTCCCATAAATCCCTTGTGTTGTCAATGTAAATGGCGCTTTGAGCAATTTGTGTGATAAGGCTCCGATTAATCCACGAAATCACAATGACATTGCAGCGTTCCCATGCTTCGTATTGCTTGCCCTTGTGTGTCGGTTCTGGTATTTCTCCCTGACAAATTTAAATTTGTTCTTCGAGAGCAAAGCCCTTTTCATCGCACAACTCCATGAATGATAGTTACTACCGTCAAGCAGAGGCGAAATTAGGACCGCTCATTGATTCTCTCCGGGATGAAGATAGTAGGGACTTGTTGGGTCTTGTGAAGATTCCTCGGAAGCCATGGAAGAAACAAGACAAGAGGATACAAGAATGGGAAGAAAAGGAAGGAGAAACGGAGTGTCAAAGCGAGCGCAGGTCAGAGCGGGTCAAACCCGCTCTGATACCATCTTGAGTTTCATGATTTCAAGAAGAAAGAAAGGAACAAAACAGTGTGGGTGAAGAAGAAAGAGTTTTCTGGGAAGAACGAAAACTGTATATTCATATATTTTCTGATGCAGTTAACTCTTACACAGATAAGGTTTTATACACACTAAAGAGAAGAAAAAAAACTTGGGTTTGGAAAAGAGCCCATAAGAAAGATACAGGCCCAATGACTTAAAAAAGGGACCAGTAAATATGGTAAATGGAATTAAATTTATTTGTGCTCTATTTTTTTTTTAAATACTGAGAAATTACCTTTTGGAATTGTGTTGTGTCAGATAGAAGGCCAGCTGAGGTCCGTAAAGAAGGCACTTATTGCTGTCTCCGAGCGACTTCAAGATTGTCCTCCACCTGATAGAACAAAGGTGATGGGAAGCAGGCATTATGAAGTGGTTCAGTCTGAACAGTTTTCAATTCCGCTTGAGTCTTTAACTAATCTGCATATAGATCACCATCTGCAAAGAAGCTCTACTTTATCCAACAGGTCTAATGGAAATGCCTCTGGTTCTCATAAATTATCAGCAGAAGTTAATAGAGTCTCATCCCTGGATCCAAAAGTACTTCAGCAGGAAGTTACCTTTAGAATTCTTTGTTCCAATGATAGGGTTGGTGCCGTTATTGGAAAGGGAGGTAATATTGTAAGAGCTCTTCAGAACGAATCAGGGGCTATTATAAGTGTTGCTCCTTCAGTGGTTGAGTGCGAGGATCGATTAGTTACTATTACAGCTTCAGAGGTTTGTTAAATGTAATCTTTTTGCTTGTACTTCTGTTCTATGTCTTGTCTATATATTAGTGTAGTACACTCTCTATTGATGTTTCTTTTTTGCTGGTGGCTTACCTTTATGCAGAATCCTGAATCAAACTATTCCCCTGCACAGAAGGCTGTTGTGCTTGTTTTCTCCAAGTATGTTGAGGCTGGTGTTGAGAAGGGGCTAGACTTGGGAACAAAAAAAGGGACATCTGTTAGTGCACGTCTTGTAGTCTCATCAAACCAAGTTGGTTGCTTGTTAGGGAAAGGAGGGGCAATAGTCTCTGAAATGAGGAAAGCCACAGGGACGAATATAAGAATAATTGGCCATGATCAGGCTCCAAAGTGTGTATCAGAAAATGATCAATTGGTACAGGTGTGTCCATGATTCTTTATGTGCTTTCTCAATTAAAATGTTTTCAGATTGCATACATTCGTTTAGTGGTGCCAGATACTTGTTTTGTTTTGCTAAATCCCCAACCTCTCAGCATGTTACATTTGGTATTGTTTTAAGATATATAATGTCATTCTTATCCTGGTATATTCAGCAAAAGTACCTGTTATCCCTATGTGTAAGAATGTAATCCTATTTTGATCCTCAGCTTGCAACTTTTTTTATGTTTCTGAACGCTAAGTCTTAGATACGACCCACCCACCTACTCTCAGTGTATAGATTGTATTTTATTTCCTTCTAGATGCTTTTTGGAGCAATAAGTAGCTACGTTATGTTTGGATGAGGAATTTTAAAATTTAGGAGAATTTGGAAGGCTTGAAATTTGAATTGATTTGATCTAAATTTCTTACATTTTTATGTGCTTTGTTTGGATAAATTAATTTAAAATTTTTACATTCTTAATTTGGATAGGGTAATTTAATTTCTACTATATCTAATATATATAAACGTGTATATTGAAATTTTAATATCAAACATTAGCTTATTTTGAATATTTGATGTTAGAGAGAAGAGAGTATTGAAAATTTCAAATTCTTAGTTTTTAGATGGAATTTGAAATTCTACAATTTCAAGTAATCAAAATACTTTAATATATTTCTAACATTTCAATTCCTTTTAAAAATCTCTATCCAAACAACATATTTTTGTCATGAAGTATTTTAAGTTTTTTATAAAAATGAATTATGCTCTAAAAACTCCCCACATAAATAGAGTGTGCATTGCAATCTGTATATAAAGGTATTTTGTTATGGAAAGCTGGGTTATGTCTTAGACACTTGGTTTTAGATTCTGTTTACTCTTAACTGTTCTTGGTGCTTATATGTCAAAACATGTTATTAATCCCTCAAAACGTTACCTATAATCGAAATATAAGTTGTATTCTCTATTTTATAGAGATTAAAAGTCTCATTTTCAAGTTGGAGCTACCTATTCTTTGTATCTCATAGACTTTTAGCCTCGTTATCATCTTGAGATTAGCTCTGAATTCATGGTCTTTCTGATGCATTCTATTTGTAACTTCAACTGTTATGTTGGCTCAATTTTTATCTTCATGTTTTGTTTGATCTAGAAATCTGATCTTAGTACTGGCCAAATATTGAAATATGGTTTTCATGATCTCCTTGTCGATATGTATAGTGATTATAACAAATGCTTAATGCTATGATATTCTACCTTTTTTCCTCATTTAATCCACTGATTGTTTTAACCTTTAGAGTTGACAAGAAGCAACTTATTTGCATGAGGATGTCTATCTTGGGTCATACACTTCTTGTATATGTAGTTCTTTAAATTTTTTTTATCAAGGGTGTCCTTAGATTTCAGTTGGGAAACCCAAACAACTTTCATCTTCCATCGAACATTGTGTCAACATGTTTGGCAATTTTTCTTCACAGTTAGAAGTGAAACTTATCTCAAACTATGGTTGAATTACAAGCCACAGTGGGCTGCTTTTTCTTAACTCTAGTTGAGTTCAACTTAACTTTCTTACTGAAATCTAAGTTCACACTAAATCATCAGGATAAATCTTGCAATCATGTTTCAGCATTTTTTAAAATCATTATTCACTTTTCCTTCAGATATCAGGGGAATTTTCAAATGTTCAAGGTGCAATATATAAAGCCACTGGTAGACTGCGAGATCATCTATTTGTCAATACACAACACAGTGGTGGAGGAAGGAGCCTTTCCTCTGTTCTAGCTGGAGGCCGACCAACTGTTGCTGTTTCTCATGGTCTCAATAGACATTCTTTGCCAGGATTACTGGCACCACAGGTATATTGCTTTCTCTCTGCTGGCTTGTTTTCCTTTCCAAGTTTTCCCTATAAACTTATTAAGTTTGGCTGCAGATAGTGGCTGGAATAAACTCCAGAGGCACCAATGGTCGGGGATTGATTTCTGAAAAAGGTGGCTTAGAACTTGTCAGGTAGTTGATATGCCAAATAATTAAACATGCTTTAATGCATATCAATGATTTATGAGGACAAACTTTAGGCTATCTTTTAGTATTTTCAGGATCATAGATCTGCATAACTAGGAACTGCTGCCTATGATTTGGTAACCAGTATTGATTTCTGTGGCATACTAGTTCAGGTCACATGTTTGCATTTCTTGTTGATGCCAAACTCACTTTCACATTTTCTTACAAACAGTTGCTTCTGTCGTGCCACTTACTCTGCTGTTTTGAAAGATCAATACACTTGACTAGCATCTTTTGATTTATTCAACAATGACCTTTATGAGATCATTGTTTATTTGCTATTATTTGGAGCCCAGGCATTGACCAGGCTCCTTGTGAAGTTTTGGGACTACTATAACATGGTTTTTAATGTGAACAAGGCTTGGTTCTCCTTGTTTATTTTCTGCCCCATAATATAATAGTTGCATAACCTGGGTTCGTGTATGGGAATCTCCTCTTAGAAAATAATATGAAATTCCATTAAATTCTTCAATGAGTCCTCCCTGAACCCCAAAAGCATAAAAAAAAGGAAAATAATTGTTTTTCATTGTCACTAACAACTTATTAGAACTCGGAAATAGTTACTTGAGCAAGTATAACAATATGTTACAAAATGTAGTTCTTATTATTACTCTCTTCGGTCTGCAGTGGGAGTAAAACTGCGATTGTTACTAATACAACTGTGCAAATTGTGGTTCCTGAGGATGTTATTGGCTCTGTATATGGGGAAAACGGTAGCAATCTGGTTCGCTTGAGACAGGTACCCGATCTCGGATGAGTTTATGTATATATACTTTATTTAGGTGCTTAAGTGCTCCTCACATTAATCTTTTGTGTGGTCTCTACTATGATATTGTAATTGGTTAGTGGTTCTGTTACGAGAAAATAACCATCCAATGATGCTGAAATTGCTTGACATTTTGGACATATGGCATTGTTATGACGAACAATGGGACTTGTTTCAAAGACACTATTATTCCCCCTTTTTAACTTCATTTTGTTTCCGTTATCAGATATCAGGTGCTAAGGTCGTCGTCCATGAATCTCTTCCCGCAACAGGTGACAGGACTATTGTCATATCCGGTACACCTGATGAAACCCGCGCAGCGCAGAGCCTTCTCCAAGCATTTATTCTCACTGGATCATCGTGACAATACAATATCCCTTCACCGGCGACCCTTTACTTTTCAAGTAGTTTTACCAATTTTTTGAAATCGTTTTTTATCCTATCCCAAACCATCTACAACATAGGAAATCTTGACGTCTACTGTCACTCTAATGTGTCATTGTCACTCTTCTTTAATTCAATTTCGTGAAATTTAACTGACAAAAAAATTACTTTAGATGCAAATTATTTAAATGTGAGTGACAACAGACATATAAAGAGTTGCAATAGACATTCTCGTAATAGACTGCTAAATCAATTCACACCAGAAGTTGTTCACTGCGCGGCAATAGTCACTTGATTTTTTGGGTGTACCTAGTATTGGCGAGTTATATTCAACAGGTCAAGCATTTTTGCTATCAGCTACTTTTTGGAATATTACCCTGTTACATGTGGAACGCCGCGGTAAAGGCATGTGAACTTTTAGATACATATTTACTTGGACTTAGAATTTTCAGTGGTGCTGTGTCTGCATCCTAATGAGAATAAAACGACGGTAATTATTGACGAAAAGAACTAACAATGTGCAAAAATAGGAAGAACATCGTTTCATAAAAACTGCAATCCACAAGTCCTGGTTTTAGCATTTGATATATGCTTTAAACATTTACCTCAGACTAAATGGTAATACGAGGATATAATGTCTGATGTCTCCTCCACACGCTTAAATATATTGCACGCATTATAGCATTACAAGGATCATAAAACACAAGTTGGTGTTTCAAGTTTCTGCTGCAGCAGAGGCAGGACTGAGAATGATTTCCACGTTATCATGGACTCCTTGCAGCAGAAGCTCACCTTCGTATGTCAATACTTTTCTCTTTTTCGCTGCTCTTAGTGTTCCAACAAGTGCTTCAAATATATTTGCACATTCATCATCGTTAAATAGTGTTCCAAATGTTACCTTCACAATACAAGATGCTTTTGTTAATATCAAGAGAGCGCTATTCAGAAGGGTATAACATACAAGCAAAATTCTCCACCTAAAGATTAAAACATGATAATTACAAATTGCACTCATGCTCATTGACCAGAAAGTAAATTCACCATTTATTTTCCATAATGCAATCGATTTTACTTGCTGCCTCCTTCAAAAATTTGGACATAAAAGCCAGAATTTACTTATTCTGATGATCATATGCTCTTGGATCACAAATTTTGACTTGTTACTTCAATGAATCACATTGAAAAGTTGAGCATTCTTCTGTTTCCCTGAGCAGATCAACCTTGTATAGAAGGGTTCTACATACTATCTCACCTTCGTAATTTTCAACAGAGTAATGATATATTAAGAAGCCGTATTTTTTAAACACCCCAGCATGTTTTATTTCTCTTTTCATTTTATCATATTACTTATATTCTAGTTTTATATCTTTTTTTCTCTCATTCGGGGTTGAAGAGTATTTGGTATAGGTAACTAAAATTGTTTCTAGTGAAGAACAATTGTTGTTGCTTAAGTTTCATTTGATTATTAGCAGGTATTAGGGCCTTTTTTTCCTAAGGATCGAATGGTTCTTTCCCATTTCATTCATCCTAATCTATGCAAAAAAACACTGAGGTGGTTTGAATCACAATTTTTCCAAGGAAAGAGGAACCTTTCTAGGTTACCGAAACTCAATTGACTTATCAAAGGCAAGTTGGTCAGAACTCAACTATCTCACCCTCAGTTTTTAATCCAATTCTTGAGAGATCCTGTTAACAAAGTTAAGATCCCTGTGAACAAATTTAAGATCCGATTTTGTTAAAGACCCAGGATCCCATTAACAAACTCACGATCTAGATCTATAAGAATGAAGTAAACAACAGCATATATTATTATGCGTGTATAAGGAAGAGGTGATGAAGAAATTGAGAGCTTGAAATTCCATAAATGTAGATTCATAGCAACATAATAATATAAAAAAAGATTTAAAGATGAGATTTTGTTATAGACCTTGTAAGAACCATCTTCTTGGACCTCACCAAGCCTCTTGATTTCTTGCTTGAGCCGCTGAACCTCTTCTTCAACATTCATGGTTACAATATCTTCCTCCACCAAAAAATGAAAATATCCCCAGGAGATGTTTTTCAGCGCACTTATCTTAGAATACCTTCACAAGGAATAAATAATAGGCAAATAATATGATACATGAAAATTTCATTCAATAGTGTAAAGAGTATAAATTTATTGACTTTTACATTAAATATATAAGTCAATTATGTATATCCTACTATTGTAGAATAGTATATTATATAGTTGCTTAAATAATTTTTTATTCCCCAAATTGGGAGTAGTATTTATTTTGATCCTCCAATGAAAGATTTTATTTTTTTAATTTTATGAAATGTTATTTTTAGTTTGTGGGATTAGATATTATATTGTGAATCTAACATATAAAAACTAGTTTTAATTGAATAAAATGTAGAAGTATACTATATTACTATATATAATACAAATGGGTAAAAATATAGATATCTATGGTTAAAAAATATAGACATTTTTAAAATAAAAAAACCATGTGATATATTCTTTTTCGTTATAAGACCGTGTTTTAAAGATGTAAATTTTAGTGGATAAAGAATGTAAAGTTTATAAATAGGTTATAATAATCTCATTATTTATTTTATAAGAAATTTATCTCTAAAAAATTCTTTTATTCTATTTAAGAGTATATGTATGATAAGATATTTGTTTTGATTACAAAGTATATTTCTTGCTAAAAATAAAAGAAAGTGAAGAAGAATACATCAAAATATATTAATTACAATATTGATGTAGGTAAGTTAACATTTCAATTCATTCTCTTTTTTTCTCGAGACTTGAAAAGAGATGTGATACTCATCAAATTAATAAGAGATGTTGATTGTATACTTTGAATCGAAATCATTGTCACCTCGGTTTAAGCTGCTTTTTGGGGGCACACTACTTTAGGGAGTTAATTAAATTACATTTGTTCATATTTGTATTTAAGTATATGGGTGGATTGTATTGTTGCTTAAATTGCCTAGATGTGTTAGGGCATGATTGTATACACCTACTTGGAATTGCTGAAAAATTAAAATATCATCATGGAGATAAAAAAAATGAGCTATAATCATCTTTGACCGTATTGGTTTTCTGTATGGTGTATGGTGACTATGCTATCAGAGATGAGAGGAGAGAGAATATGTAAAAAGTAACTTTGGAAAAGATTATTACTGTTATTCATTATACATGCAGCCTATCTAAACAAGGAAGATATATATAAATATGAGTAGGACACCCATGGACCTAGCATAGCAAAAGAGAGCAAAGGCCCAAAAGGGTTCAAATATAAAAAACCCCTTCAAGTTGGTGGATGGATACACCGAACACCAAGCTTGGAAATGAAATCATGAAACTTTTCTTTATCAAGAGTCTTTGCAAGGAGATCAGCTGGTTGATTCTTTATGCTGATGGGCAGCAAGTGGAAGAGGTCCTACTGTATCTTTTCTCTTTCAATATCAAGATGTTTGGTTCTTTCGTGGAAGCTATGATTTTGGGCAATATGGCGAGTGGATTGGCTGTCATAGTAGAGACTTGCGGTCTTGTTGATGGGTATATAACGTCTTTAAGTAAGAATGTTAGCCATTGGACTTCACAGCATATAGTTGCGAGCGCTCTATATTCCGTTTCAGACGAAGATCTTGACACAATATTCTGCTTCTTTGTTTTCCACGAAATTAATGAGTCTCCAAGGAAGATGCAGTTCCCGATGGTTGAGTGGCGTGTTAAAACACATGAAACCCAGTCTGAGTCAAAAAATGCTTTGATTTGAATATCAGTATTTCTGGAATAGAACATACCTTGTGCAAGTGATCCTTTAATGTATGTGAGGATTCTTTGGACAACTTGATGGTGCAGTTTCGTTGGTACTTCAACAAATTGGCTAAGGAACTATATAGGAAAGTTTATGTCTGGTCGGGTATTAACTAAGTATAGCAGTCTTTCAATGACTCTACGATATGTATTTCTGTCATGCATTGGTGCATTCTGAATGAAAAGGTTCTTATTCTTCTTGATCATAGAGGTGCTAACAGGTTTGACGCTCAGCATACCTGCATCCGACAAGATCTCGAGAGCATACTTTCTTTGACAAATGTGGATACCACTTTTGGTTCTAGCAATCTCTAAACCTAAGAAAAACTTCAGTTGACCGAGATCCTTTATTTTGAAAATAGAATTCAGCGAACTCTTGACCTCATTAATATCATTTATGTTATTTCTAGTAATCAAAATGTCATTTACGTATACAAGAATGGCTATAAAGGATGTTTTTGTTTTCTTTACAAAAAGGGAGTCATCAACCTTGGATTGATTGAAATTGATGGTGTAGAGATAGGTATTGAGTTTGTCATACCATTGTTTACTTGCCTGTTTCAGCCCATATAGGGATTTGGTTAAGCGACAAACTTGATGTGGCTTATCAGTATTTATTATGGGTGGTAATTCCATGTAGACCTCTTCCTGTAGATGTCCATGCAGAAATGCGTCGTTTACATCGAGTTGCTAAAGGTGCCAATCAAAAGCGGCAACAACAACAAGGATGACTCTAACAGTAGTGAGCCTTGCCACGGGTGAATATGTTTCCATGTAATCTATTCCTTCACGTTGAGAGTATCCTTTAGCCACGAGCCTCACTTTATATCTCTTGATCTCTCCATTTGCTCTCTGTTTAATTTTGTACACCCACTTGCAACCGATAACGACTTTGTTTGGAGGTAGATCTGTGACTTCCCATGTTTTATTGGTCCCAAGAGCTTTTATTTCTTCCTTCATAGTCTTCATCCATTCAGGAAAGAATTTTGCTTATTCATAACATTTTGGCTCGTTTTCTGAAGAAATAGACATGATATATTTCAGTTGTTTTTCATAAAGACCTTTGTAAGATAAGACTGAGGGAAGGGGATATCGTACCACTTTATTTTCTTCAGAACTCCCAGCAGTTGAAGTTCCGATGATTTGATGGTGGTAATCTTGCAAAAAAGTTGGTGTTTTTTTACTCTAGTGGACAGTCTTGGTTCCTCCACTTCAACATATTCTTCTGTTTTAGTGTGTTCCTTAGGCTTTTCTTGTACTGGAACGTCCCCAAAAAATCCATGCATTCATTATCTCCTTGTAAGGTTGTCTTATCATCTTTTTCCTCCAAGTTGCAAAATAATGTTTCATAAAACACTACATTCCTGGATACAAAAATCTCCCTAGTATGAATATCTAGGACCACATAGCCCTTAATTCTTTGTTTATAGCCCAGAAAAATACATTTTTGGGCTCTTGTATCAAGCTTGTGTCTGTTCTGTTCAAGGGTGGAAGCAAAGCAAAGACATATGAAAACCTTTATATAAGAGATATCGGTATGCGGTTATGCAACAATTCATATGGAGAATTATTTTGTATAACAGGAGAAGGTAAACGATTAATTAAATATACATAATGCATGATAGCATAAGACCAAAAGATTTTGGGAATATTAGCTTGAAAGGTGAGGCAACAAGTAACGTTAAGGATGTGTTGGTGTTTACGTTCAACAATGAAGTTTTGTTGGGGTCTCATTGCAGGATGTTTTATGCAATTGCCAGCAAAATTCTTTTCCATTGTCAGTTCTGATTACTTTTATGCATTTATTGTATTGGTTCTTAACAAGAATGAAGAAATTTTGCAAAAAATCTCTGTTATCACTCTTACTTTTCATCAAGTATATCCATGTATATATACTATAATCATCAACCACAATAAAAAAAATATTTGTGTACATGTATAGAAGTGAGATAAAAAATATGTTCACTGCTGGACTTACTAAGTGAAAAAGGAAGGTTACGCTACTTAGCTAAATGATAAGGAGCACAAACATGCACACTATCAAAATATAAATTGGAATATTTTTTGTTCAGGTTTTCTAACACTTTGTTTTGTTTGAAGGGTGACCCATTAATTAGCAAATTTTTTAAAAGAAAAATTAAGTGATTCTATCACTCATTAATTTAAACAGTTAATTTAAGATAAAATAAAAAAATAAGATTAACAATATGTCAGATGCATCCTTATTCTTTTTAAGAGATGAAATTAAAGATTTTCTCTTACTAAGAATCACTTATTTAATTTTTCTAATACCACATATAGAAGCTTTAAAAAAATATTGTATACCTGTTTTTACTAAATTTAAAAAAATGAATTATTTTTAAAATTTCTCTACAAATATTTAAAACTATTTTTTTCTTTATTCTATCCCAAGACTTAATTTTGTTTTGTCAGAATTTTACCTATAATCTAACTTATATGAGATTTGGTTTTCTAATTTTAACTTTTTCTTTTCACATCTAATTTACATTTTTTCTTAATTTTTTAAATTAATTTTCTCACCTCTAATTTTTTTTAACAATTTGTAGAAATATGAAAAAAAAATCAGATGCATAAATGATTTCAAAATTTTATTTAAAAAAATTATACTGAGACCAAGAAGTATTGTTTGGATGGTTGCTCTAACTTCAAATTGTTATGTGCCCACACAACATAAAGCCATGTAATAGCAGAAAATAAACACACAGAATCTGAAAATGGATGATGAAATTTATGAAGTTTGTGTGTGTGTGTGTTTTTTTTGTTTCAGCAGCAGTCTGCTCTTGACTCTTTGCTTGTCTGGGTTGTGATGTGTTTGGTATACAAAACATCACTCAATCAATAATTCCCATTTCTAATATTTTTCAATTTTTTTTTTCCTTTCCACACTCTCTCCCTTTCCTTCCAATTCTTCCTTCTCTCTATTCTCTCTCAACCCCACTCTTCTTCTTCTTCTTTCTCTCCTTTTAGGGTTTCTTCCCTAAAATTTCAAACGGGTTTTCAAAATTTTCTGCAAGTGATGCTCCAGGAATGGATATGGTGAATAATCGATGCCAAAACGGGGAAGAGCCGCAGGTGGATGTCCTCAGTTACGCCAATGGTTCCGATGAAGGGGAAGAAGCTGCAACTTGTCCGCCTGTCCATGCTTCTTCTGTTTTGCACACCAGAACCAGTGAACTTACCATTTCCTTTGAGGGCGAGGTCTATGTTTTCCCTGCTGTTACTCCACAAAAGGTTCCTTCTATTCACTCACAGCTTTTTTATTTAATTAGAACAACACCTTGTCTCTATTAGTGTGGAGAGTTGGCACTCTGTCCAGATTGAAGTGTTTGAATTTGGTTTGAGGGATCCTTTGAGGGAAAAATTAAAAGAAAACAAAAATTGTTGCAGAAGGTGGCCCAAGCAGTGGTTATTGAAATGGTTTAAGGTTTTTGCATAGGGTAAGTAGAGAGATTTCTCAATATAGTTATGGGCTTGTAGATTGTAGTTTTCTTGCTTTTCTAGGTTTCCATGTTTGTAAGGGTATAAAAAAACAACTGAAAGGAGTAGGTTTTCGTGTAATGAAATTTCTGTAATTGTATTATTGGTAATGCTCCGATATTGTCATGCATAACATAGAAGACATTATCAGAGAAGAGAGAAGCCAAGAGAAGAATCTCAAGAGGAGTGGTTCAACACATTCATTTCTCTCTTTCTATAACAGAAAGTTATATCTACTGCTATTTCCCTTCCAGACATAATCATTCAAATGCAAATTGGTTATTTTTAACTTTGAGCTGTTCCTGATTGTTGTCATGCTGGTTGTTTGACATCTGTTCCCTGATAGCTGTATTTTCAATTTCCTGTTTCACACTTTGTTCATTTATGTTCATTACAGTGTTGTTTCTGGCTTCTCCTTTCTGTATTGTATTGACCCATTAATTGGTTTTAATTGTTTGATTACGAAAAATTGATGATTTTCTGATATCTGACTGGCATCTATGCTCCAACTTCAATGTGGGTTTCAAACTTTTGAGATGACCACTAGTGATCACTTGTCACCACTTAGATTATTCCATTGGATTGGATGTGACTCCAGATTAATTATAATAAAAGTGCTCTACTTGTGCATATTTGCTCCACTTCTATAATATGATTGGACAATTTTAAAAAGTTTGATAATGTCTTTTTTTGCCTGAAATACAGGTGCAGGCTGTATTATTACTGTTGGGAGGGCAGGAGATGCCCAATACCGTCCCCACCTCAAACTTTTTGTTGCAGCAAAACAGTCAAGACATTAGGGTATGTCTTCAGAAATTGTTTTTCTCTTTGATATATTTTTCTCTAATTGTTTAAAGTGTTCTAAAAATTGTTATTATATGACAGGAAATCAATGATCCTTCCCGATGTTCGAAGCTTTCCCGAAGAATTGCATCTCTCGTTAGGTTTCGTGAAAAACGAAAAGAGAGATGTTTTGAAAAGAAAATCCGATACTCATGCCGTAAAGAGGTAGCCCAGAGGTAGGTGAGGGTAGTTGGGAAGCAGAGACATATTTTTTTTCCCCCAAAACTATTGACTCTCTTGTTCCACACTTCTTCATTTTATGTTTTGAATTGCTGTACATACATTTATAAAGTGTTGAAAAGTAAATATTTCGTTATTACAGTGAATTACTTTCCCCTACGATGAAAAATACTTAAATTGTATTATCATCTCTTATTCTAGAAGCTTATCTTTCCCAGGTGATTTACACGTGATATAATTTAGTTCATTTTGATGTCAATGAGTTTCTCACCGTCATCTTTTCTCTTTTCTTTGATCTTAACATTATTGTTGCCCACTAATTTTGAATCCCTTTTATTAACAAGATGAACTAAATATTTCAAGTGAAGTTTAAAAACCAATAATGTGATTATACAAAACTTCATTGTACTCATAAAATCCCACCAATAATGTAATTTATAAGATTAGCTTCTGATAACCTTAGAAGTTTATTTATAGTTATTCTATTTGTTAAAGGGTTTTTTGGTTAAACACAAATTTTGAGCTGACCTGATATTGAGTAAATACCTGGTTCATATATGTGCTTCACAAGTAACATTCACTCCGATGCCTGTGCGCATATGCAACCATTTATGTACATTGGTGATTGACATTTTATTATGATGTCTCTGTCTTGTAAAAGCATTAGCTTTCAGACTAAGAATTAGATTTTTACTTTTGACATACTTTAACGCTTGTTTAGGCTGATTTTCTTGGGATTGTTTTGTTTGTCTTTTAGATGATTTAGTCTGATTTACTTGGGATTGACAATATTTGGTTGGTTATCTAATAGGATGCATCGTAAGAATGGACAATTCGCATCACTGAAGGAGGATTACAAATCTCATGCTGCTGAAAATTGGGATTCAAGCAATGGTACTCCTGACCCAGAATATAAGTGAGTTTCATAGTTGTACCTTTTGTTAAAAAGAGATGAATGCAATAACTTTTATTCTTAATCATTCATTGATTAGTTCTAATATGATTATTGTTGTGTTGCATCTCTGCCATTGTTAAGTGAACGTAGATGCCAACATTGTGGAATTAGTGAGAAGTCTACTCCAGCCATGCGTCGGGGACCAGCAGGTCCAAGATCACTATGCAATGCCTGTGGACTTATGTGGGCTAATAAGGTAATTAATATATGTTTTAACTTAGCTTGGGACTATTTTTTGCCATTGATTGTTGCAAGTGTTGCTTTCCAGAATCATATATGATATATCGGTCTCCCTTTTGTAACTTTATTTTAGACTAACTGATGGCCATGTCTTAAATACTGTGTTAACTGGTGTTACCTCAAATGTTAGTAAACCAATATTTTAACAAGATTTCTTTTTAACCTTTTGTCTGCTCTTAATGCCTAGACTTTCATCTCTAGTGATTTGTTAATCATTCCAAATGTGATTATCAGTTTATGGGTCCTTTAAGGTCATATTTTGTATCATTGTCGGATAAAATAAAAGGAAAATTCAAAAGCAATACTACCTTTTTGGCATCTCGGACAAGTGATAACTATTTATGAATTATAATTTGAAAGTAAGGTTTCTGTGTCAACCTGAGTAATACTTATTTATAGGATGCATAGTTTTTCTGTTTCAGCAAGAAGAATAACAATGTTCTGTCTATATTCAACATCCATTTTATCTATTGCAGTTATCAACTCATTGTTAATAGTAGTCCTGGAATTTTGAGAATGATGGTTATTTTGCATGTCTGGATTGTTGTGGCCATGAGAGGATAGTTTATTACCGTATCAACTTGAACAACTTCATGTTTCCATCTACCCAAGTACTGATCTTCATTTTCATCCCTTATTGATTTGAAGGGAACTTTGAGAGATCTGACCAAAGCAGGAAGGATTGCTTTTGAACAAAATGAACTGGTATTTTTTTATTTTTCTTATTGTCATACTTTCTCCCACTATAAATCACCAATATTTAAATATATTGTCTTAATGCTTTACCACAAAATGGATAGACAAATTCCTCCAGGGCATTGTCTATGTCACACTTTTAAAAACACTCAAGTCCTCTTTGTGTTAAAAGCAAGATGGAACTGGATCCTATTGGGCACTTGCTAGACCGTCTAAAAGCAAGATCGTAGTTTTTGCTGTCAAATTAAAATGATATTCATTGTAGATCTTCTAACCAGTGCTAGACCGTCTAACCAGTGTTAGACTATCTAACACCAAAGAGATGATAGTATAGATAAGGTCACGACCCTCAACAAATCTCATAGTGAAATCAGTCAAACAATGTTTATAATCAATCTACAAGCAACAATAACAATAAAATAAAGGGGGTTGAGATTGTTGTGCAGAAAAATAAAGTACAGATAATAAGACATTAAAAGGAAGTAGGTTGACTCTCAGGTTTATTCGACAATGAATTCATCATTGATTTTTTTTATGATTTTCACTTTTTCAATCCTCACACAATGTCAAAATCAAACGTGTCAATCAAATTCAACAAAATCTTATCAACAAAACAAGCGTTCATTGATGTATTCATTATTTCACTAGTTCCAACTTCTACTTTAAGTGTCGATCTTCTACCTCTTGAATTAAGCAAACAAGAGATTGATTAAGACTAAATGAATTAACCAAAAACTCCAATTAAAGAAAAGAAATGAATCCTCAAGAATGGTTCGAAAGACAATTCTTTTGATAGAAACCAGATTTCAACAAGAGCAACGGTAAAACACAATCTGATACAAAGAATTTAAGAATAAAACTTTCTTGAACAGAAAACTTAAAATGAATTGTGAAATCACAAGAGAATCAACCTCAAGAAGTTTAGTCTTCCATACATAGCCAAAACAAAAGGATTATAGCAAGAAAATAAAAAAGTAAGAAAACTCTAATGTTCTGTTTTTGGAATGCTGTTGTCAAGCTCTGAAGCTTGATGATTTCTCCCTTAAGCTTGTATCTTTTTATAGGTTTTTCTGTTCCAAGGATCTCGAAAATATGTTTATGTTAAAAAAAAAATTCACATTTTCTCAGTTTCCAACCTTCCTGAATTCTCGGATTTTGTTTCTTCGTATCTTTTGCAGATGATTTGTTTCCAATTTTGTTTCTGAAATATAGATTTTATTCTCTTATTCTTCTTCTCCTCATATTTCATTTTCTGTTTTGATTCAGAGAAGCAATTTGAACTTTCGCATATTCGGCTCTCTCGCAGAGGTAGAAACTTCCTTCAGACCGTCTATCCTAAGAAATATTAGTCTACTACAAAACACAGAATTAATAGAAATAACATTTAAGGTCCAAATAAATCCAATTAGATGAATCTTGATTAGAACAATGGGTTTATTCATGATTACAAACTTAGGATCTATGATTAAAGCTATTAAGTGGCCATGCATGAGATGATCCAAATGGAAATATGTCTTTAGTAAGGATGTGTTGCTCATGGCTAGGTAGGACAAAGTTTAGAGGAGACTTTATTTATGCATAGTTATATACAAATTAAAGTAAATATTTGTTATTAGTTGGTCAGCTGTATAATATGTAAAATATAGAAACATTCTTATTTTGATACAACTGTTTTCAGAAATAATTGTTGATTAAATATGACTAGAGGTTTTAGGAGATGACAACATGAAAATTTTGACAGCAGTCAACATTATTCAACATAAATGCTATGCATATATAGCTTGTGTCTATTCCCTACTCTTTTTTGTTAGGACTACTTGCTCAAAATCTGAAGAAATAATTTATTCTGTAATTTTGCTCCTAGTGGTCTCAAATTTGTACTTTCAGATGAGTTTTGCTCAAAAAGATGCTGGAATTTCAAATCTAACAATATTGTCTATATTCTAAGGATACTTCAGCTGATATAAAGCCTTCAAAAGCAGAAGCAGAACATTCTTGTGCCAAGCAGGACAAAGAGGTATTTATGTTGGAATTTTCTTTATCAAATTAATAAAAACTTCATTTTGTTTATCTATAACTGTTTCTTTAACTCTCTTTTTGACATTAGTGGTCTCCTTCCTTGTTACCAAACTTTGACAAAGGGTTGTAAAACTGCATGAAAACCCTTCATATTTTTAATATCAGTATATTGTTTTCTGAGGATCCATAGAGGGATTTTTTTTTCTCAAATTTGTGCTTGCTGATTTATCAATTAGTTGACATTTGAGTACTGTTTGCATGACGGAACATGGATCCTCATGCTAATACTGTTTCCTTGGCTGTGGATTTGTAATTTTTATTTTTAATTTATCAGGGAAGCCCTCATGAAACAAAGCCTGTGCAAATGGATTCCAGACGGTCACCCGAGAAAACAAATGAGCAGGTTTTATCTATTTGTCTGTTCACTTTAATTTATTTATTTACATTTTCTATATAATTTAATGGAACTCAATTTTGCTCAATCTATGATGAAGAAATTTGTCCTATTTGCTTATATGAGATTATGCAATTTACTTTCATTAAATAGATTATGCAAAATTTGACAACTTAATTAACTTTTAGTTTAGTCCCTACTAAAATTGTGTTTTAGGTTTGGTGTGGATAATGATACATTTTTTGATGTCATAGTCCTTTGGTGTGTTTATTGTAGCTTATATGACATTTTGATTTTGGAACTCGGGGTATTATTTCAAGAATATACCTTAAAAGTTTTTCAGCTTTTGAATATTGTCCTTCAATTTAATTTTATGATCTACAGTTTATCGTCGGAACTGCTGAATCAGTTACTGACAACTTGCCCATCCAAGTGGAGAATCATGCTCTTAGTCTGCATGAGCAGGTGTATTCCTTTTTCTTTCCCTAATCAACCAAGAGGTATCCTTTGAGATGGTTAAGTCGTGTTGAGATGATAGGAACTCATTGGACAATTGGTATGATTTACAGGATACTACTCTTGAGGATCTTGCTGATGCTTCTGGGACCGAGTTTGAGATTCCCGCAGGTTTTGATGAACAGGTATATGTTAAAGCTGATTGATTTGTCACCATTCCTGAAATATATAGGAGCTAAGCCATCCGATCCTTCCACTACCCTTTATCTATATTAGCTTTACTAAAAGTTCACGATACACACAGGTTGACATCGATGATTCCAACATGAGGACATATTGGCTGTGAACAAGAGATATTTCTGTCCTCAATCAGCAGGTTTGTTCCCAATGGAAACGCATATGCACTGCTGCTTCGACTAACATTGGACTTCTAGGAATAGTTTATGTTTTATAGACAAACTATTTCTGGAAGCACTGTGAATTATATGATTGTAGACTACAATTCTCATACATGAGTTCCTGTAAATCCCTTTGGGACCAGATTTGGTTTATATATAATGTGAATAGTTTTTTTTTTTACCTTCTGCGGTATTCAACTTTGCTTTTGTATTCTTTTGTGGTAACGCAACTAAAGGTATAATTAGATGGGAGATTGAAGAAGAGCATTCAACAAATTCCTAGTTACACAAGATTCACACCTCATTACGTTTGTCCACATGAAATGAGCACATAAAAAATGGGAATAAGCCAAACACTGCGAAATAATAAAAAGGGAAGTCTTTGGGCTGTGAATTTTTAATTTTATTTTTGGTTGTACACTTCATGGTATTGCATCATTTTAATTACTTTAAGCAACTTGATTATTTTAAGATAATAAGTGTAAAAAGTTTGTTGGGTCTAAATGGATTTTATACAATTTTCTTTTACATTTTGGTTCTTGTTTTTATTTTAATCTCTGTAATGTATTCAGTTTTGTGTTTAGCTTTTATAATATTTTATTAATTTTGAATTGGATTTTGCAAAATTTGAAAAGAAGTAAACAAATTATTCACATGTGACAAGAAACTTTATAAATATCATAGGAGACAGCTTCCCATTGGCGTTGTACTTAAAATTGCGTGGGATTCAAAATAAACAAAAGGTTGAACTGTAGAAATACATGTCATCTTCCTTCACAGCCTAAGAAACCAATATGGCTGCTTCTTCCTGCACCTCCATATCTTCTTGTGCCACCCCATATATTTTTTATATTCCAAAAATACCCTTTTTTAATATTCTGGATTACATAATCTGGAAGTCTTTTTCTAGATCCAGAATTAGCTTCTGGATTATGTAATCCGGAAGTCTTTTGTGATTAGCTTCTGGATTACATAATCTGAAAGTCTTTTCTATACATAAAATTAACTTCTAAATTATGTAATCCGAAAGCCTTTTTTTTTTAAGAGGAGTGATTAGCTTCCGGATTACATAATCCGAAAGTCTTCTCTAAATATGAGATTGACTTCCGGATTATGTAATCCAGAATATATCCGAATTACATAATCCATAAACTTATTTCAAATGCAAAAAAGAGTTCCGGATTTTATAAATCTCAAGAACACTTCTGGATTCAAAAACAACTTCCGAATTATGTATGGAAGTGGCAAAAAAAGGAGAAAACGGTATTTTTACATTTAGTATGGGGGTGACAAAAGAAGGTATGAAGGTGTAGGAAGAAAGAGTCAACCAATAATCATATATGGTTGTTTCTTACTGGACCTCCATAGCTTCCCCGGGTATCCATATGTGAGGGAAAAAAAATTTCTTTAAAAAAATACATTGTGAATTCTATAATCTTCAAATTATATATTTTTTTTCTATTTACATCTTTAGAATTGTAGAATTTGAAAGATATTTTTAAATTTGAAAATATTCTACAATCTGAATATACCTTCTGAATTTCATAATAATAGAATTCAAAAGATATTCTCAATTTATAAATATCTTATGAGATTTATAATCAGAATTTTTTTCTAAAATAAAAAAACATCAATAAAATAAAGGATATTTTTTATATTTTAAGAAGTATGGGTGTGAAGAGAAAATATACATGAAGAAAATGCCTCGTATACTGAGGGGATGAAACAATAAAGGTAAGTTTGTAGCTTTGATACCATGAAGAATAGGTTGGGTGGGAAAGTAGAGCTTCTCTTGCACTTTGCTTAACTAACATCCACAGTTAGATCTCTCATATAAAAATTATGTGCTCACAGTTTTATTCAATTATGCTTTCCCCCAAAATTTAGGAGAAAGATTTGAATATTTTTAATTTATTTTTAGTTCCTTAAATTTGAAATAATTTTGATGTTAGTCTCTCAATTTAAAATTTGTTGCTTTTAATTTCTTAAATTTATGAAATTTTGTTTCTCAACTTTATCTTAAGGACTAAAAAAAGTATGTATGTTCTTCTCTCTTTAGTCCTTCAAATTCATTATGGACTAAAAAAATTTAAGTTGTAGGATTACAACCAAAATTACTCTAAATTTGAGGAATTAAATCAGAAGATCAAAACTAAATTTACTTTAAATAAACATTACATTTCAAATACGAAACAATTAAAAAATTGTTTTAATTTCTTAAATTGAGTATCTAGTAGCTATATGTCGCATTGAGGGATTAAAATTCAAAATGGATGTGTTGGGCAGTTGTGTACAAGCTAAGAGCATCTTTAATTATATATGCTTCACTTGCTTAAACTTTAGATTTGGCAAGCAAGCAATTAACAAAACTTAAGGTGTTCAATGGATAAGGTATCCAATTCCCAATACAAAATATATTCTCAATCAACTACATTTAGCCAAAATCTTTTCCAAATTCAATATGAAATTTGGTTATTGGAAAACCCAAATACAAGAACTAGATAGTTATAAAATAACAGTCCCTTATTCTTTTGGACAATATGAATGGAATGCAATGCAATGTCCTTTGATATTAAAAATACTCCTTCTAAATTTTAAAATATTATGAATGATATTTTCAATCCTTATTCAAATTTTTTCATTGTTTTTATTGATGATGTGCTTATCTTTTCTCAATCTATTGATCAACATTTCAAACACAAAGATAGTTTTGTTAATATTATCAAAAGAAATGGTTGCTAGTGAACACTAACTCCTATATATTGAATTTGCTACCAAACCAAATTATTGATTAAACCCAACTACAAAGGTTATTAAGATGTCTCAATATTATTTTATTGATTTCATCCCAAATTTAATCAACATCATTTTCTTTCAATAATATCTTTTTCTCTTCATTTTCAATATTATGTATACTACCACCTCTTTATAATTTTTTTTCTTTATTTTTGTTTTCATGCTTACATTTTAATTTTTTGTACATTTTGTAATCCTTAATTTTTTGTTCAATATTATGTATACTATGAAGTGAAAAATAGAAGCATTTGATTTCCCAGGCGCCACCTTGATCGGCCAGAAAATTCACCTCTCATGCAAACACCGCTCACAACTCATTATTTCCCTCTCACAAAGGTTAGTTAGGTTGCTGCTTAGTATTCCAATATTGGAAACCCTTACTGCCGATGGCGGTGAGCGCCGCCGCCTCTCCTCTGGGTTCGTCGGTCATTTCGCTGGTGAACAGGCTTCAGGACATTTTCAGCCGCGTCGGGAGCCACTCCGCCATCGACCTCCCTCAGGTGGCGGTGGTCGGCAGCCAGAGCAGCGGCAAGTCCAGCGTCCTCGAAGCCCTCGTCGGCCGCGACTTCCTCCCACGTGGCAATGACATCTGCACGCGCCGCCCCCTCGTTCTCCAACTTGTTCAAGTCAAACCCTCTCAGGACGAGTTCGGGGAGTTCCTCCACTTGCCTGGCCGCAAGTTCCACGATTTCTCCCAAATTCGCTACGAAATTCAGGTTCACTTTGAATTTCAATTGAATTCGAATTTGATTTTTCCAGAATGTATCACTCAAGTATCACTGTTTTGTTTGTGTGTGTGTTTTTTTTTCCTTTCTTGCGTAGGCTGAAACTGATAGGGAAGCTGGAGGGAATAAAGATGTATCTGATAAACAGATTCGTCTGAAGATTTTTTCGCCGAATGTTCTAGACATCACGCTCGTGGACCTCCCTGGCCTCACCAAGGTTCCCGTTGGTGACCAGCCTTCAGATATCGAGGCTCGAATTAGAACCATGATCATGTCTTATATCAAAACTCCAACCTGTCTTATTCTCGCGGTTACGCCGGCGAACTCCGATTTGGCTAATTCAGATGCTCTTCAGATGGCGGCAATAGCCGATCCTGATGGTGGCCTTTTTGTTCCTTGAGCCTAAAGTGATGATCATTTTGTGTCTCTTTGACTGTTGGTGGTGATTGGAAATTTTTTCTTTTGCCTTTCTTTTGTATTGCAGGGAACAGGACGATTGGTGTCATCACCAAGGTATAGTATAATCTATAAATGTGGCTGTGCCTGTTAGTTTCTGTGCACTGACTAGTGTGGGGGTGTGCTGTATTGGCTGGGTTCTAGTTGGATATCATGGACAGAGGCACTGATGCACGAAATCTGTTGCTAGGAAAAGTTGTTCCCCTACGACTTGGTTATGTGGGTGTTGTGAATCGGTGTCAAGAGGTAATGTGTTATCCTCCCAAGTCATTGCTGATGAATATGCGCTTGTGAATTGGTTGACTTGCCTGTTGTTTGACATGCAATGCTGAAATTTAGTTTTTTTGTTTTCATATCAAATTAGGACATTTTAATGAACCGAAGTATAAAGGATGCTCTTGTTGCTGAAGAGAAGTTTTTCCGCAGTCGTCCTGTAATGAATTACCTTTGCTATGTACTATTCAACCTGTCACGTCTATATACTGATTTAATTTATGCTATTCAAGATATACAGTGGCCTAGCAGATAGTTGTGGTGTTTCTCAATTGGCAAAGAAGTTGAACAAGGTAAAGAATTTGCTCTGTTGAAAACAAAAATTGGCTTTTAATATTAATTTTACTTATCTCAAATGCTGGCTTTATTTACCTTTTCTGCTACCTTATACATTTAAAAGTTCTAATTCCCTGGAAGTTCTAATTATTATGAATTCTTATAGGATTCCAGTTCCTGTACTTAAGCATGTCTTATGCTATTTGCTTGTATATCTCCTACAGATTCTTGCGCAACATATCAAGGCCTTATTACCAGGGCTGAGAGCACATATCAGCGCTTCCCTAGTCACTCTTGCGAAGGAACATGCAAGCTATGGAGAAATCACAGAGTCCAAGGCATGTGTCCCTATGACTTACCAACTTAAAAGTTGTACTGTATAACTTTTTGTAATAAAAAGTGATTCGTTTCTACTCTTGCTGGCCATTTACCTGATTTTATCCTTGATTCTTGATCTCCTATAGGCTGGACAGGGTGCTCTTATCCTCAATATTCTTTCAAAATACTGTGATGGTACTTAATTATCCCTATTTTCTGATTTCTTATCTCGTCAACTTTTACATCTGTTAATTAATTCCATTTTTTTCGTATATGTTCATTGGTATTCCACTTATAACTACACCTTTCAATTTTGATCATGCCATATTATTTTTTTGCTTGTTGAAAACAGCATTCTCCTCCATGGTAGAGGGAAAGAATGAGGGGATGTTTACATCCGAGCTCTTTGGGGGTGCACGAATTCAATACATTTTTCAATCTATCTTTGTGAGGAGCTTAGAGGTATACATATATAATGGTCGTGTTGCTCCAGCCATTTCTTCATAGCTAGCTCCCCAGACTTATTATAAATTTATAATGCAATTAAATGTTATCTAACAGGAGGTGGATCCATGTGAAGATTTGACAGATGACAATATTCGCACAGCCATACAGAATGCAACTGGACCTAAATCTGCACTCTTTGTTCCAGAGGTAGGTTTTGTCACGCTCTTATGCAAACACAATTATGATATTTTCTTAGTTGAACCCATATTCTTATCCTATCAAATGTGTAATTTTTTGGCCAACTGAAAAGAAATCTTTATCTATTATTTCCATGTAATTAGGTCCCATTTGAAGTTCTTGTGCGAAGGCAGATATCTCGGCTATTGGATCCAAGTCTTCAGTGCGCTAGGTTTATATACGATGAGTTGGTTAAAGTAAGGTTTTATCTCTTGCTATTCTGCTTCTTTGCTTCAATACCATACAGACATAATCTAAATTAAAATCTCTTCTCAGATCAGTCATCGCAGCATGGTAACTGAATTGCAGCGGTTCCCTTTCTTGAGAAAGTGCATGGATGAAGTTATTGGGAGCTTTTTACAAGAAGGCCTACAACCTTCGGAGACTATGATAACACACGTCATAGAAATGGAGGTACACTTAAATCTGATTTATTTGATAATTTTTTATGTAGAAATGTTCACTTGCTCTGCCAATTGCAATTATTTTAAGTACATGCTGAAAAATGTAGTTGGCTGCTAGGATTATGGAGTCTAAACTTGGCTGCACAAAACAAATCCTACAAAAATAATAGTTATCTATCCTAGTCACTTCGGAGTGGCTGTCTCCCAAAATGCTTTTGTAGGATAGCAGGATGACCACTATTATGAAGATTACAGATACATGACCAATACTTTTAAGAGAAATAAGAACATAAGAATGAACCAAAAATAATGAGGAATTATACCAAGGGAGGTGGATAAAAGAATAAAGACAGACAAATTAGGGAAATTTGAAGAAAGAACACACCAAAAATATAAAAAAGAACAAACGCTTGTGAGCTATGGATCTTATGATACCTAATGTGAAGAAATTGAAGGACGAAAGGCAGAACAATGAACAAGCTTCCTAAACACCTAGAAGTAGTGATATTGTAATAATATATTGGGTTGATCAAAATCAGCAAACGCTGGGTCTGTGGCTGCAAATGAAATATAGGTTATACTTACTATTTTTCATCCAAACAGAGGTCATCAAACTTTAAGTTGTGTTAAGACAACCTTTATCTATGTTTCAGGTGTAAAAAGAGGTCAAATCACAAAATATCCAAAATATTAGGTTTGATAGGTCAAATTTTTTTTGGGAGGGGGATTTTTAAAGATCCAACATTGACTAGATATATGGCCAAATTATAATATACGAGTGGGAGCAAATATAACATTACAAGCTGATTTTATGAGATTGAGTTAAACTTAGCTGATTTTATGAAATGGAGTTAACCTTAAAAGCTACTTTCTAAGATGGTATCAAAGCTTATTTTAATGAGATTTGTTGAGTCTAGCGTGCCACTTGTTATTGGGTTATTGTTGGATCACCCTCAAATATATAGTCTCATGCTTGAGATTGCTAGTCCTTATTGTGTGAGGTATGTTGGAGATTCTAGATCAACTAGAAATATGACTACATTATAATATATAAACTAGTGTAAATCTCACATTTCAAACTGGGTGAGGTTATCCAGTTTTTAAGAGGTGGTTGTAAAAAATGGGGTCTTTACCTCTGAAAGAGAGTGACACACACACATCATGGCTGCAACTACCATGACAAAAAATTCTCCACAATTTAAGCCTTGTGGCAGCACTGTGCCACTCTGCTGCTATATTGTGTTATTTGCTACCTTGTTGATGTTAAATTACATTGAAAGCTAATGTTGGAATTTAGCTCTGCATACTATGAAATCTTCCATAATTTATGGGAAAATTGTGCTTTTCTTGTGATCTCTCAAGTTTTTAAATTCATCTTCCTTGTTCTTTTAATAAAGTGATTTAATTTCTTATTTTATTTTATTTTATAGCTAGCATGTTAACTAAAACGTAAACAAAATAAAATTATGAAGATTAAAAGTTAAACTTTTAAAATATAAAAATTAAAGAATTTTTTTAAGCAAAAAATTAAAGAATTTTTTTAAGCAAAAAATTAAAGAATTTTTTTAAGCAAAAAACTGAAGGATTTGATTATCTTTAAAATATACAAATACAAAAAATTATACTTTTCACCCTGTAATATTAAATATAAAAAATTTATACTTTTATTTTATGAGAACATTGTTTAAAAATATAAAATACATAAATTGTTCTAAATATATGGATTAATTTATTAACTTATTTATCATATATATATATATATATATATATAATTGGCTATGTCATTGCATCACTCACTATGCTAATTGTCATCCCAGGGATGCTTATACTATATATTTTTTCAACACACTAAGACTTTGTTTATTAATGTCAATAGTGACGTCAATCTATCAAATGAAACTTCAATTCCTTGTTCATGATTTGTTATTCAAACTACAATTTACAGATGGACTACATAAACACTTCCCACCCAAATTTTATTGGTGGAAGTAAGGCAATCGAAGCTGCAGTGCAACAGACCAGGTCTTCTAGAGTTGCTTTACCAGTTTCTAGGGTGAAGGTGTACATATTATGTCTTCTCATCCAATTATATGCTCTGTTTTTCATGCTAGATGTGAATACTAGTTGATGCTGTTCTATTTTTTGTTTTAAAATTCTCTTCTTAATTTCAAATAGGATGCGGTGGAATCCGATAAGGGACCAGCTTCTGATAAAAGTGGGAAGTCTCGATCTATTTTTGCAGGACATGCAAATGGAGTAGTGGTTGATAAGGTATTTATGTAATTTTATCCTGTGTAGTTGACTAGACTTTTTCTAATACATATACATGTATATTTCACTGCAGTTAATACTTCAGAGAAATTAAAAACAAGGGATATTTTATTATTATCTTGTTCTGTTCTTTTCAACCATTATAAGGAGTTTTTCTTTAAAAAAACCAGGGTATTCGTGTTGCATCGGATGTTGAGGAAGTTGTGGCATCTGGTAAATTGTTTTCTATTTAATGTTTGTTGAGGCATGTATTTTATTATGTGCTTTCTTCTTGGTTGTCTTCAATCAAGTGTCTTTGATGTATCAAACACAGTCATTTGTATTATACATTATAAATTCTTTAATGCATGATATTTTATCCCAGGAACCATTGGTGGATCTAGGTGGGGGATTTCACTCTTTTTTAGTGCAGGTTATAATCGTGTGTCCACAAAGGAAAATACTGCTAGTAAACCACATACTGAACCAGTCCATAATGCGCAGTCATTCTCTTTGATTCATTTGAGAGAGGTATTGGTTGACACCTTTGCTAGCTGGTTCAATATGTCCTGTGGGTATATATATATTTATGTACTTTGGTTTTTGCAGCCCCCTTCTGTCTTGAGGCCATTGGAGAGCAATTCAGATACAGAAACTGTTGAAATCACAGTAACAAAGTTGCTTGTGAAATCATACTATGACATTGTCAGAAAGAATGTTGAAGATCTTGTCCCCAAAGCAATTATGCACTTCTTGGTTTGTTATATTCTTTTTCTAGGCTTTGCAAAATCGTTTTTTAATTAGATGTTGCACATGATGAATACAAGACAAGTAATCTGCTTTCAATTTTCAAATTGAATGGCTTTTTTGTGGTTGCAAATATATATATTTCCGTTTCCTGATCTGCTCTGTAATCTTAGTAAATGAAAATATACATAGATCTGATGCATATCTTCTCTCATTGAAAATAGAGTGTGACAGATAGTTTTAAAACCCACTAGTTATTTTTGCCTAATGCTCACAGGTCACAGGTGTTTCTTTTTCATGTATAGAAGTGATATCAATTGTTTGAAATTTAAGTGATTGATGAAGTTTCAGATTAGTCTCATAAGCAAAAAATGTAATGTTGTCTCCGCTACTGCAAGGTTTTGGGTATATAGATGTTGTGTCAAGCCTCTATTGTGATTTTCTCTCACTGGCTAATGTTAATGGTATTACGAGATATTTTCTAGTTTTTTTGTACTCCCCTCAATTTAAAGCTTACTAAGCCTCTAAGCTCATTGCAATTAATCACACCAAAAAGATAGCAAACTAAAAATGTAACACATGACAAAGTCTGATAGTTTAGGTGGGTCTACTCCATTTAAGATTGGAGATGGGGCCTGATTGCATCTTTGGTACTCAAAAAGACAGGGCTAGACATCTTAAGGGACAGATAAAACTTATGTGAGTTGTAGCCAATACAAGTCAGAAAGTACACCATCAAAATGATCATTGATGGCAAGAAAGGTCACCACTGCTTTGATTGTTAATAGACTGCTAACTGATTTTTAAATAGGATAATAGTAGATAATTTTTTGTTCCTGCTCATCCTCATTGCAAACATGCCAAACTTGACACCAAGAATTTACCAAATTACTGAACATGGTCATGGGATGATAGTGAAACTATGTGGGATGGACCTGTGCTAGAACACCAATTGATAGGGACACATCATATTTACAAAAGTTTCTTACACAGTATTTTCTGCCCACAAACTACAACTAACAACACATTTGTCTAATTACACACCCTACTATTAGATATAATCCAAACACATAACTGTCAGCAATTATTTTCTAGGGATAACTGCCACCATGAAGTTTGGCTGCCAGACAGTAATTTTTAGGTAATTCTTGTCATTTTCACCATTTCGCAAAGGTACAATGTGATGTCTCTTCCATTGCAGTCGGGCAGTGCTGCAATGCTCTACCACTGTAATGTGTTATCAACTAAAGTCTTGATACTGATCAAATAAAGAAACGAATAAGGAAATGTATGAAATGTGAAAACTGCTTCTAAGTTATTATTTAAGATATGCTCTACAAATAGTTTGTACAACAAGGATATTTGTGACACTGAAACTTTTCTTATATTCTAACTGTTAACATTCATTATATCTTACTATATTATCTATAACTTGAGCATATTTAAATTGTTCATGCTTTTCATAACTAGGTAAACAACACAAAGAGAGAACTGCACAATGTCTTTATTGAAAAACTTTACAGGTATTGTGTTGTGGTTATAGCATACTGATTCATATTTTTTTTCTGGAATTTATGTGTGTGTATATATATATATATATATATATATATAATGTCTGATGTGGCTTGCTTATTGTTCTATGTATGTTACATTTAAACCAGGGAGGATCTGTTTGAAGAGATGTTGCAGGAACCCGATGAGATAGCCAAGAAAAGAAAACACTGTCGAGAACTTCTCCGAGCTTATCAACAGGCTTTTAAAGTGAGTGTTTATAATGCTTTAATCAGGATTGTCCTACTGAAGTTCTGTATTATTTATGACAGTTGGTTCTCCTTTAAAGGTTGTTGTACGTGATTACCTGTGGAAATGATCATCTGCATCTTTGGTGCTCACATCGGTCTACTAAAAAATGGCCGCCTTCGGTTATAAAACTCACTTTATGCGTGGGGTCAGATCCATTTTGTGTGTCGTCTGTACTCTGTAGTAGGAAGTCTTGACATTTATTTATTTGCAAAGGGCAACAATTTGGTTCTCTTTGATCCTAGTAGCTGGCTATTGATGTTTTTCACCTGGGAAAAATGTGTTAATTGGCTTTTTGTTATAGTTTCTCTTCGAAACCTTGATTCTGTGAATAATTAAGCTGGCATGCACTAGGGTTGTAACACGATGCTGTCAACATGCATTCATTTGGTCCATCATTGCAGCAGAATTAATTTCTTTCTCATGATATTCAGATGTATATATTGTCGAAAGATTTGTTTATTTTATCTTGAAATCCTTGAGCTTATCTACATTGGTTGCAAATATGGTTGGTCTCTGATTATACTCTTTCCTTTTCAACAGGACTTAGACGAACTACCTCTTGAAGCTGAAACAGTTGAAAGGGAATACGGTTTGCCTGAAACTGCTACTGACTTACCTATAATTCGTGGATTGCCAACATCATCTCTTTCTTCTACTGGCAGTTCGGGAGACTATTATGAAGCTTCTCCCAAGAACACAGAGTCTATAAGGTCTTCACATTCTGGGGAACTCCAATCACCATTGCATGAGAATATGGATTCCAATTGAAATGGAGGGCCATACACGTCAGATGATGAATGAGCTCCCTGATTATACTTGTCAGTCCAAGATATTAGGCGCAGTGTTTTAATTAGTTTGTTTGTGCTTATGCAATTTTTGAGGTTTGGAACTCTCCTGGAATGCATTCAATTACTATTCCCATTAAAATGCTCCTCAGTGTTGGCTGGAGCATTTCTTTTTTTTAAGTTCCCTTTTGTTCTCATATAGCGTTATCGTTTTTTAACAAGACTCGGTAAAGAATAACAGGGCCATTCTTCGTATATTGACGTTGACCCTCCATAAAAATTGAATTTTCAATTTTACTCTTCAAATATATATATTCTGGATTTACTAATCTGGACTATCTGGAATATACAATCAATAATCCAAAATGTATATTTTATGAATTTTTAAATTATTTACTCTTTTAAGTTGTGTAATACAAAACTGATTTTCTTAATACAAATTTTATGTTTTTTAAAACAAAATAGATTTTTAATACATAATTATAATTATTTTTCATACAAAATTTATTTTGTAATATAAAATTGATTTTATTAATAATAATATTTTCATGAATTAATAATAACAATAAGTACAATATTCTCATAAATTAAAGTTTATATACAATATAATTTTTAACTTAAAGAATGGAAAAACTAAGTATATAATAAAATATCTAAGAACTTTCTTGTATACAACATGGGGATGTGTTGGTCTTCATCATTTGTGATGTTACGAATTAGTTGTAGTGCACTTTAGATTGTCTTTCATGCAAAGTATCTTCAAAAAAATATGTTTACAGTTAATATACATTGTAGGATCTTAAAAAAATATGTTTATAGTTAATATACATTGTAGGATGTCGATAATACTTATGAATACTAATACTTATGAATACTAAAATGACATAGTTATTGAATATATTAAAATAAATAATAAATAAAATTAGATAAATTATTTATTCGATAAATAGGTTCATGTGTATTATCATCGGGATTATGTAGCTGATGATGTAGTGATACAAACGATCAATTTTCTTTTGTTCTCATGATGAATGTATGAATGTGACATATATTTGAATCATTCTATATATTTGAATATACATGTAGATGATTGTGTAGTTAGTGTTGCACCTGTAATAAGGTGTTCAACCGTCTCCTCATACTTGTATTTCAAGGCAAAAAGCGTATCTTGAGAACATAGATATTAACTCGAACAACTTATTAGAATTCTCACATCATGCTGATGTCATCTAACTGAAAGTGCACAACGCCAATTATGCATATATGGCCTTCGATCACATATCATATTGATTGAAGGTGAACATCTCGAGACATGGAATTCATATTCCTCTTTCTCATCACTGAAAAGTTCATATATTCAATCTTGTTACAATTTGAACAATTCATATATTTGAATGACTATAAATTTGTTATACAAATAATGTATATTATTTATCCATAAAAGTGTCACATAACTATCCAACTATTTTGTCTTTGTAAAGTATGCATCCCTTAGTTAGTCATATATGTGGCTGAATACGACAACAACCTATTAGTACCCATCACACATACACAAATTGTTGAATAGCTGCAACTACGACATGCTAATAAATTTCGTACTTTTATCTGTAAAGATTGTGCATCCCATAAGATACAATAAATAAGCTCAAGCTTCATACTTCCATCTTAGGTGGATGTAACATCCCTCATATACCTCTCGCAACCAACTAAATCTGACATGTTCACCATGATAATGCTTCAACTCTATCATGGCATCACCCAAATTCACCCCAAAGAATTTAACCAACAATGTTGGTGTTGATCCAATGACATATATCCACAAAATTGTCCAAGACTAGGGACATGTAGCAATGCATACACAATTTAATGTGACGGTCATCACACCAAGAGGAAGGTGGAAATCATTGGTGTCTCAGTGCCACCTTTCCACAAAGACTTATATGAGACCTTTATTAGCGGTCTCACAGTTGATGTTGTACAAAGATATCAATTTAAAGTTAAGCACAACAACCTTAATTTGGGATGAGGGATCCTAAGTATACTTAACTTGAGCCCATAGGATATCAACTTTAATATTTTTCGATCCTAACAAAAATATATCGGTGTTTTTAACTATAAATAATAATAATAAATGATCAAACATAACATCCTTAAGTGTGTGTTTGGATTGGAGAGTGGATGTGTGAGGATGTGAGAAGAAAGTGTGAAGAAAGTAAGGTTGTTTGGATTGTGGTACGTTAGAGTGGATGTGTGAGAAAAGTTTATGGGAGTTTGTGAGTGATGTAATTGTTGTGAGGTTTTCTTAATTTTTGTTAAAAGTGTTAAATATAAGTTTACAAATTTATCCTTGTATTTATAAATTATTTTCTGTACAATTGAATAATTTATTTCGATACTATTAAATAATTATTTTTAAAAAAATACGAGTTATTTAATATTATCAAAACATGAAAAAAATCATAAAAATAATATTATCTAAGCATATACAAATTTATTGTTATATTTATTTATACATTTTGAAAGTTTTTTATATTTACTGATTTTGATTTAGATTGTATGTAGATACATAACCATGTAGATATTTTAGAGGACATTTTATAATAAAAAAATATTATATATAGAGTGAATTGTACAACAAAATTATTTATAAAGAAGAAAAAATAAATATATAATAAAGTATGAAATATCATAATATGATAATTATGATGGAAAAATAATAAAAATAAAAGATATTATTATATATATTATTACATTAATGACAAAGAAAAAAAATGTCAAAAAGGGAAAACACCACCATCTTAGGTGGCTTTCCCCTCAAATCTTTGCATACGAGAAGGATGAGAAAATCACTCATCATGAATATCTGCTCACATCCTTCCTCTTAAATAGTACAACCCTTGAAACAAACAGAGCCTAACTGAAATTTTTATTTCTTATCTCACCCTTCCAAAATTTTAATGCAATGTGATGAGCTTATCTCTCAAGTATAGAGGTATCAAAAGGTTCGCCAAGGAATTCTTGTTGCTCATTTATCTATAAAACATGATTAAGGCGTAATTGAGTCCTATATGCGAGTCCATAACAGAAAAGATTCAACCAAAATGTATAAATAGTATAGACAATCAAGTGACATATGTAGCTTTTCAACTGTCACACACATGTAGGCTCTACTCAGATTAACTTGAGCGTCAGAGTATCTTTGTAGGTCCCTCTGTCATTTGATAGGAGTAGAAAGGTTTGATAGGAGTAGAAGGATTGAAAGACAAAAAGACGACTGAAACTGGAGATCGAAAAAACCAGAAACAAAAGATAAAGAAGTCATTCTAGAAGTTATCCAACCTTATAAAACCACTTTAATTAAACAAGAAAAATGTTTATTTTATCTCTTTCTTGTGCACTATTTTTTTTTTTTTTTGCTTTATAACTGTTTTCTTCTAATAAACCATTTTTTTTTACTTTGTAACTTTTTTCTTCTAATAAACCAAAGTAAATGTAGGTTCAAATCAATAAACTCATTCATTTAGAGTTTCATTCACCATAACAATTATTTTCAAAATTGTAATTTGTAACCTTATAATTAAAAAAAGATTTACAATTATAAATTAAGAGAAAAATCTTAATAAGAAGTAAATCTCATTTTTCTTGTGATTTAAAAAAACCTTCAAATGAGAGAGTATGCCTAAAAAAGTATATTCCTACTAGCATTTCTCATGCAATAATATATAGAGATGTATGAATGATAAACTTGTATCAATATTTTATTTAATTTTGTTGTATTATTAAGTTGGAAAGGTTTCAGGTTTTATGAGACGAACTTAATATCCAAATTGATAAACTTGGAATATTTATTTCAAAATTGAAATCGAATTTAATATAAGGGCATTAAAGTTAAATTACTAAGAAAGAGGAAAATCCAAATTTATTTACTTTATATGTTGATAGTGTATTGATATATTGTCATAATCTATTTTTTCAAACATTAAAATAAAAATATGAATTTAGAAAAAAACAATAAAAATCATAATACAATTTTTTTTTAAAATTCATTATTTCATAACAATAATTCTTCAATGACCAAGACTTAAAGTAAAAAAAATGATTAAGGACTTCTTTCTCATCAATAATTTATTTTATATCTAATTTAATAGAATGAATATAAATAATTATTAAAATTTATAAATAATAACTTAAGGAATAGTAAACTGAATTAATGATAAAAAATGAAAATAAAAAACCATATATTAAAAATCGTTAACTATATAAAATATTATAATAAATGGTGATGGTTAATATATTCTTTCGTGTTTCATTAAATTCGACTATTTTTATCAATAATTATATAAGTTTTCTAGTGTATATTAGTGAACACATATTAAGAAAATACAAAATGCACACAAAATATTAAGAAAAATTTTATTGACTTTTTTTATATGGTCTATAATGTGTTTGAAGTACACGTTAAAAATGATAATTATTTTTTGTGACAGATTAATTTTTTTTTTATTAATATGCATCCATATACATTTTATGATTTTCTTAATATGTTTTTATATAATTTTTAATAAATGTTGAAATTTTCAACTAGATCAGGGTTGTGATTAGTAAATGGTTTATATTTAGTCTGCGTTCTAGATTGTTCCAACCAGGCATGTAGACAGCCAATGCAAAGGCAACACGTTTTCACCGACTATTTCAAAGAATTTAGGGTTTAAATAGGTCGTTCACGGTTCATAAACAGTATTTGCTATAAACCTCTTATTTTGTTCTTTCTTCCTCTCTCTGAATCGCTTTCACTCTTTCTCTGCCCTAATTTCAATCATGGCTCGTCGTAGCTCCGGTGGTAAAATCTCCTATTCCAGTTCTATATTCGAGTGTTCATTACATAACATTTATCTGTTCTATTTATAGCCTTCGATGATTTCTAGGGTTTATTTTCCCCCTTTCGGGATTTTGATAAATTTCTCACGGTTCCTGTTGTTTTCTCTTTTTTTTTTTATTATCTTTTTGCCTTTTGTCATTTGTGTGTTAATGGTTTGATTCATGAATCGTGTTTTCTCAATGTTTTGTTATTTTTTGAGTTGGCAATTTCCTTTTCTCTCTCTAGGCTTTTCAACTAAGAAACAATACTAAAGATCTCGGTAGAAACAAAAAAAAAATGATTGTCTTGGAGCAGACCTGATTAGAAATCCTTATTCTTTCTTTGGGGATGGTGAGAATTATTAGATGAAATCTCCATAGGCAGGAACAGGAACCAGGTTTCGTGATAGAGTACCAGCTTTCAAATGCTAACTCCCATTCAGTTGGCCTTTAAATTTATTTATTGGCTCAAGCAATATGAAATCAAATGAGATGAATTAACTTTATATTTAATTGCTTCTCTCCCAAATGTTGGGAGGTTGTTGATGGTGTTTTTTGGAATTGCCTTTTCCTCTCATACTTTTATTCATAAATATATATGGATCTTTTAGTTTGTAATGATGCTTGCTGTCAGTTTTGGTATGTGCTGGTGGTTATGCTAGTGTAAGTGCTATGTTTTAGTATGTACCGTGCTTTGGCCTATTCAGAGCCATGCTAAGGCTATGTGTTGGGTGGGGTTGGAGCCAACCTAGCCCTGTTCATTCACCCATGCATTTAGATATTTATTTCTTTTCTAGTTCTTTTATCAATAAAATGAATTCTATAACAATGCAATATCTGCATATGTTAAAACGATCAATTATCTTGTTTAAGGGGTGTTTGATGAAATAGATGTTCAACCTCAAATTGAAGTTATTCCAGTACTGACAGTTAGTAAGTAACCCACTGGTTTTTAAATATCAAAGACCAACTATTTATAATGTAATATCATTTTGTTGCTGGAGTTGCATGTTGGATTGCCGGAAATGGCATGAGTCTAGACGTGGTTATAATTCTGGAAAGGGAGCCAAACAAAGATTGTGGCGGCAGTAGATTTTAAGGTGGTAGTTGTAGACAGACCTGGGTATAATTTCTCTCGCTTCGTAGTGGATAGATGCATCAACCATACAGTGCTCGAGAGTTTTGTTCTAGATATTATTGCGAGTGAAAATCTTAGAGAATACCAATGAGTATATAGTCATGAGTGTTCCAAATCAAGAATTGAACAGGAGACCTTCTCTGTTTTGTCTATCTTTCTCTGCAATGTTTGAATCGAGACTTTGGTTTATTTAATAATACTTTATATGGTTATTGGCTGATACATATGTTTGGACTTATACGGGTAATGCATTGTAGCTTTTGAGTTATAGTAGGGTAAGCCATTGTGGGATTAGCCTGAACGAATCTACACATTTGATTTTGGATTACTCAGATCTTAAAACTGATGTAATGATTTCATGATTGGACCAGTTTCTGCAAAATACTTGCCACCTATTCAAATTCATGAAAAATCCTGAGATATTGTGCGCTTCACAAAGGAAAGGAAAAATGGGAATTTATGGCAAACATATTTTCACATGAGTTCATATTGAAATATTTTGATTCAAGATAGATATTTTATTTAGTTTTTTTATACTGAACCATTTTTTGTAACATGGATCACATGGTAATATGTTTATTTTGGGTGAACTAGTGGTTGGATCATTTTTATTCTGCATGGTAATCTTGAATTTCACTTATGTGACATTTTTGTTTCATTGCTTAATCTAGGAAGATCTGCTCGTCCAGCTCCTCGTGCAGCACCTCGCCCTGCTCCTCAGCCTGGTATGTATGAATAGTATACATGAATGGTTTACCAATTTTAGTCTTCCAACTAGGAGTGGTAGGACACTTTTTTTTCTCTAATATATAATGCACTGATGTCATGATTCAGCTCGCAATGCTCCTCCTCCAGCCCCTGTTCAGAGTGGTGGTGGATCTATGCTTGGTGGCATTGGGTCAACAATTGCTCAAGGTATATCACGGAAGCCGAAAGTTACATTTACCTAGTAATCTAATGAAAGATAAAATTCCATGTTATTTAGTTTTGATTTTTCTGTTTATGAATTTTTCAGGCATGGCCTTTGGCACCGGAAGTGCAGTGGCACACAGAGCTGTGGACGCAATAATGGGCCCTCGTACCATTCAACATGAAGCAGTTGTCTCAGATGTTGCTACTGCACCTGCACCCGCCGCAAATACTTTTGGAAGTGATGCATGCAATGTCCATACAAAGGCATTCCAGGATGTATGTTGTTTACCTCACTTTTATTATTGAATAATGATTTGGTATATAATATGCTAGTTAACACTTCATTAGTTGTACTAATGTATAGTTTTGTGCAATTATGTGTGCCATTTGTTATAGAAATACCAATATGTATGTGCTTAGAAAGATGTGGGAGTTAACATTTATCTTCTACTGTTGGGTAAATAATCAAATGCTAACAGATATGTTGAGCAATATTGTTATAATCTATCTTTTGAAAGGGTGCAAGTAATTTGACCTCATATATGAATGTACGCAAGTTTACATATATATTAGGATGTGCAACTTATGGCAGTCATCATTTTAGTTTTCGCAGACCCTGGGCACTCACTTTTGTATTTTGTGCTATTTGAGTTCTGTTTAAGGATACATTTTGATTCACTATCTTATATGAATCTGCTAGTTGAGTTAATGTTGCATTAGTTGATCATGTTTGTTTACATCTGACTGCAGTGCATAAGCAGCTATGGAAACGACATTAGCAAGTGCCAGTTTTACATGGATATGCTAGCAGAATGCAGGAAGAACTCTGGAGCATCATTGAATGCGTGAATGTCATTTTTCGCTGTTTATGTGTTTGATCAGTATATCCTGAGCCATGGTTTAAATATGCATTTTAATAAAGTTTCGTGTCTGGAGATGCATACAAACTGATCTAAACTCAGTTTCAATTGATACCTTATTATTTTGATACTTATAATTGGTTACTTGCTTAATTTGTCTGAATTATTTGTATTGCCTGGTCATGTTCATTTCTCTCGTCATTTTTATCTGCTATTCGGTTTTTGGCTTTATCTGAGTGGGAAATCTGCATGATCCCTTCCCAGGAGTTAAAATGGAAACAAGAAGATAGAAATAGAAGTTAGTAAAAGTGACAGTTTTAAAATGAGAAAACACCAGAAGTAAATTTGGAAGCTGTTACATTTTAACAAAGAAAGTAAAGACATAAATTGTATATCATTTTTTTAAACTTTTTTTTTTCGTTGTAAAAGTATTTGTTAGTTTAAAATTTTAGAGTAATAAAGATGTTTTTGAACGAGTATAATTTATTTCACTATGGGGAAATGATCAGTTATACTAAATGGTGAAACGTCAATGGTGAAGTTGTACTTGATTTTTAAGTGAAATGACAAAAGTGTTCTTAATTAAAAGGAGAATATGGTTTTTATTTTGGAATGTAATTTTTTTAAATTTTGGAATGAGTTTTTTATATTTGGATTTATGTTTTCTGAACACAATAATCTGTTTCAAATTTACTTTATTATGTATTTTTTCTAATTCTGGATTTAATAGGTTGGGTGTAAGGAGAATTTGCCTTATTTTAAATCACGTTAATCATAAGAATGTGAGCCTTGGAAGTTCGGTTTACATGCGGCGATTTGGATATTTTCTACACGAGTTTTGTCTATGAATTTTTAAACCCATGATTTTGTCTTTTTAACATTTATGTGCGTAATGCTATATAACAATAAAAATGTAAAAGGATATATTAGAAATTTATTTTTCTAATGTGTGAATTACATGTTCTGTGCAAAGTTTTCAATTTTATCATTATAAATTTAGGAATGACATCACTATATGTTATTTGATTAAATTAAAAAGTAAAATAAAAATACATATTTGTAGGGACAAATACTGTTTTATTAGTAACAAATAAAATGAATTGTTTTTGTTTTACAAGGTGGTTGGTTGTTTGATTATTTAGTAGATGAATAGTCAATATTCTTTATAATAGATGACTTTTTTTTCTTTATAGGGAGGAAAGTAATGGATTCAAAATATTTGAAAACATATGTGCTTTGAATTTGTAAAAGGAGAAAGGTTAATTGCATGTTATTTTAAATTTTTAGTTTTTTTCCGAAGGTAAAGTTTTATTATTTTCATCTGTCTTACTACGACCTGTTTTATATAGTTTTTCAATCGGTTTAATGTAGTTTATTTTGATATTTTAAGGATTAAAAAATAATATTAATAAAATAATTAAAAATATTTTCTATGTAAAAGAAAAAATGTGTAATTAACTACTACCAATTGTTATAATAATAAATATTACTATAATTAATAAAATAAAAAATTGGTAAATTATATTAGTTTAGAATTGACTCTTTTTTAGTACTATAAATAATAGGTGAACCTTAGAATGCAATAACATTGGAATATTTTTGTTTTGTAGTGATATTTTGCATGTTAACATTTTATTGAAATAAAAATGAAAGATTTAGCAGTTTTCCAAACAAATTATTAGAGTTATGCAATCATATAGTAATGTGACACTTCAATATGTTTTTTAAATATATTTTTTTTTATTTCACTTATTTAGCGAGACATTATATTAGTTTATATTTTAAAAATATTTTATTTTAATCTTAGTTTCTGAAATTACTTGTTATTTTACAGAAAAATATATTTTGTTTTACTTTTAACAGGTATATTATTTTTTATTTTAGTTTTTCATGACATCGATAATATTGAATTGACAATATTAGTGACTTATGTGAGAACATTATCATAGCATTATCATGATGCTATTATCATTAAGAATAACGAGAAGAACTAACAGTATTGACTAAAAAAACTAGTTAAGAAGGAAAAAAAAACTCAAAATAAAATAAGGTGGGAACTAAAATAAAACACATTTATATATAGTACAGGGATTATGAGTTAATTAAGGCTTCAATTAAATTTTGTATGGTATGGTACGATGCTGTGTTGTCGGAAGAATTGAAAGCTATATGATCCGTAAGAATTTTTTTAAAGAATATAAATTAAATAATAATAAAGTATTAACAAAATATTTAAATGAAACTAATCGATCTAAGTGTATGATAATGAATTTAGAGAGCCTCCTACTAAGCTAAATTCATAAGTGTAATTTCCTAAGTATTTTCTTTTTCATTTTCCTTTTTTCTTTTTTGATTTTTATTACAATCTTCATTTTCAAGAACTGAATTTTTTACTACAAATACAGAAATATAACATTTTTTAGTTGAAATAAAATACTATAAACAAAATGAAATTATTCATAAGAAATAAAAGATATAAAATAAGCTTATGTAATGTAGTGGGAAAAAAGTGAGGCTTAGATTTAAATTCTGAATATATATTTTTGCTGTTTGTTTTTAAGAAATGTTTCCTCTTTGAAAACTAATATCCTAAACATGTTTGTGCTAGTGAACAATTATTTAGGTTTTATTTACATTTATTTTCAATGCTTATCTATGAAAAAAGAGTATAATTTTGAATCATTCAAAGTTATAACTAAAAAATATATATATATATATATATATATATATTAGTTACAAAAATGCAAAATTTAAAAATTTAGTGATCGTGATAATTTTAGTTAAAAAGCCTTCCACGAATTTCTTTTGAAAGAATTCAATTTAAACTTGCACGATTTAAAAACATTAAACAAAACACATTAAAAAAAAAAAACTATAGAAGAACACATTAAGACCATATATATAGCTTTTATATAAAAGTAGTATATATAGTCTAACCTGCTATGCATGAATTTAATTCACACATAAATTGTGCTGGTTGTTTTAAAATGAGCTAATTTAATTATCCAACCTATATTTTTTTTTTAAAAATGAACAAAAAAATATCTATTACTTTATTTTACCTTAAATTTATTTAGTAATGATGTATAACGCCAACCTTTTATAAAAAAATTGTATTTGATAAAATAATATAAATATGAAAAGAAACAAATCATTAATAAAAGGTAGATTTTTTACAACAGAAGCATTTATGTTGTCATTTTCTTGCATTGCAGTATTTATCAATTTATTGAATCGAATTCTTGTGGATAATATGTTCTAATGACATGGTATAAAAATATCAACAAAATTTGTTTTCAACTTAAATAATTTTACTGATAATTGAAATTCGTCTAAAATAACTAAGAGAATTAGTGACTTTTAGAACTGCTAGTGGATAACGATGTGGATTTTTTTTTCAATTATCTTTAAGTGGTGCACCAAACTATTTTTTTACTAGTTTAATTCTTTAAAATTCAACTAAAATATAGTTTAGTTTAGTTTTTAATAAAGGTACTTCAACTTATAATATAATTTTTTATACCAATTTTTTTATAGTCTTCTTTTGGGAAAAGTAAATTGATTATATTTTAGTTCAACTCAATTATCTATTTCTTTATAGTAATTTTTTTTAATACTCATAACATTAATCTCTTGAACATATTGATAATTTCATATCTTGTTTTTGCATGCTACATCATCAAGTCATTATTAATCTCTTGAACATACTAATAATTTCATATCTTGTTTTTGCATGCACATCATCAAGTCATTACAAACACGTCAGAATTGATGTCAATGGTCATATAGTAGTTCATGATATCATGTTAATGTCATTCATCAAAGTTATATTAAAGTCTTTATATTTTAATGGAAGACTAATCAAGAGTCAAAGTTGTACAATTGTAATATTATGAGAAACATAATCTTCACTAAAGTATAATGCTTTTGATAATTTTTTGATGATGATTAATTTGGTTATTAATGCTTTTGATAGTTAATAAAATTACATATAATATTTTGAAAAAAATAATTAAAGATTTTGTTTAGATATGATATTATTTGAAGTTTTAAAATTGTGACTTTTCAAGAGATTAATTCGGTGATAATTTTTTAAGAATATTAATATAGAAATACGGGTTCATAATTTCAAAAGATCAAATTTAAGATTTTATTTAGAAATATCTAACTCTAAATTGATATCTAATTAGTTATCAAGATTTTTCTACCAAATTTAGAATCTAAATAATTGGTAATTAAACTTTGATAGCTAATTAAATATCAACTTAGAAATTATTTACCAATAATAGAAACTAATTTAAAAATCAATAATTTTTTTAGTCTCTAAATTAATATCTAATTTAATCAATATAACAACTAATTATTTTTAATTCTAAAATTGATTTTTATTTAATAATTTTATTAGGTGGATATGACACTAATTAGTTATAAGTTAAATCATAATATCAAGCAGCATATTTATTATTTAAGTATATATGTTTACTTAAAATAATTAAAATAATTAAAATAACAACAATAAAATCATTAAATAAAAATCAAATTTAATTAATAAAATACAACTACAATAAAACTATTAAATAATAATAAAATTTAGAAAAAAAATTAATTATTATATTAACTAAATTAGATACTAATTTAAAGATTAAAAACTAATTTTATATAAAATGATTTATATTATTAATAAAAATTTATAAAATAATTTTTAAATTAGTATTTAAATTAATTATCTAAATTTTAACTACTAATATTTTAAATTATAAATTAATTTCTAAAAAATTAATAGAAAATAATTTGAATATGAAGTAGTAAATAACTATTTTTGATATTAGTTTAAAAGTTATTTTTTAAGAGGATGTCGATATCTATAGTTGCAATCCTGTTAATTGAAATTATGATTCGATGTATCTTGAGAAGCGTGATCCAACATTGATAGTCATGTGACCAAACTCCATGAAGGAAAGCTTGACAGCATGACTTCTTCATGTTCCAACTCTTTAAGACTCTTTTGTCATTATATATCTATTCATGCAAAAGGAGGTTGTGCTGATTAAGGATGCTGAATGCACATATTATAAAACAACTTGTCATACCCAACATACTTATTATTCTTTGCATCACTTCCTCACAAGACAATTAATATGTCTAAATATGAAGTTACTTATCAAAGTTCTTTAATAAAATTCAATAGTCTACAACTGAGTTTGTTAAGAACCATTTCAGTAATATATGGAGAGTTAAAATTAGTATGTTATTTATCGTATGAGAATTGAAGAAAAGTGAGTAAAGATTACTTATTTGGCTGGCAAATAGTAAATGGTTGTAGAATTTGAAGGAAAGAGGTAGCTGCTTTTGGTGTAAATTATTGGGACCACTTTACATATTTGCAGTGTTTGTTTAGGCACGGAACTAAGGGAAAAACTTTTGTTTGAGGATAAGGTTTTGGTGTTGAAATATTTGTTCGTGGAGATACAAAGGAAGTCACAATGCTTGGGAAATTAGGTGCAATTGACTGAGTGGTTTTTTAGTGGAAAGCACCCATAAGATTGAATGTTGACAACATTGGAGTCCATGTACATGTGAATGATAAGTACTTAACAGGGTAAAGGAACCAAAAAGAGACTCTCTTTTCACTCTAATGCGTAGTGATTTGGAAGTGCTTCTTTTGTTTACCCTTCAATTATTTTTGTCCTCTTCCTGCTTCTTAGGGCTTTTTAATACAACCACTCTACGTCTTTACTTTCACGTTTTCATTCTCATTCTCACTTCATAATAACTCTTTCTTCCACGCAAAACCCTTTTTCACCTTCATCTTATTTTATCACTTTCGTCTCTGCATTCATAATCATACACTCTCTTCTCTTCACAAAGATACTCCAATACCATCACAACCTATTAAGCATGGACACGGACATGGGTTACAACCATATACACACGGACATCTTATGCACTACGTTTAAATTCACATTTAAATTAAAAATTATAGGACCAACACAATATAATATTTTTTATAATATTATGAAATATTATTTTATTATATTATATTACATAATCGATTATATGTATATATATAATAATAAATAAATCAATATATTTTAAAATTAATTTATTATTTAAATTATAAATAAAGTTATTATATTTAAAAAATATTATAAATATTTAATCATTAATATAAATAATTTATTTTATATATTTATAAATAATTAATTTAACTATATTTAATAAAAATCATATAGAAAGAGAAATTACAGTGAGAATAAATATGAGATTTTTCGAAACAAGTCACCTAATTTCATTGTATTTCTTAACACTTGGTTGAGAATTGTTTCCCACATTTCTTCACCCATAAATCATCACAGCCTTCTTGATCTAAACAGAATCCATCCAGACTCTTCCATCTTGTATACAGTAATTATCTTGAAGAAAAAAATATTTTCATATTCAATACTTTTCTTCTATTTTTTTTCTCTCTCTAATAAAGTGTAATAATAAGTTAAGGAGCCAAAGTGTTTGTAAACTATAGACTTTTATATACTTTTCAAACAATTAAAGTCGTATCATGTCATATTAAATTATTTTGTTTACTAGAATCGTCTTTCAATCACGATTTCAATGATTTAATAATTTTCATTAAAATAGTGTTATTATCAATTTATATAAATTATTTAATATAATAATGTTGGTACTGACATATGAGATAAAACATAATACTAATAAATAGACTTAAATTGTGACGCAATTTCTATCGTTACAAATTATTAAATGAAATGTTACTCGGAGAAGCAATAATTACAATTAATAGATGGTTTCTTTTGTTAATAATAATAATTATAATATATTTTTTAATGTTGTAAATGTATGAATAATTTATTTATACATTTAAAGACCAGTTTAAAATATTTTAACCCGGTAGAAAACTTTCATTTCTAATTTATTTAGTCTAAAATAAGTGAAATTATTTTATTGGTACACAGTAACTGAAAGTGTTAAACAAAGTTTTTGAGTGAGTTGAGCTTAGAGTATTGAACATTAACTAATAAAAGAAATGGTGAATTATAATAAGATGACAGTATGCTAATGACAGATAGGTTTGATGGGATATGAATACTATTTTCCAAAGCATCTCCTTATCATTCTAAAATGACAAGCTGGCTAGATAAGGTACCTAATAATAATGCATTCAATTTATCTACATTTTCTTCATTTTTATGAACTTTCTACAGATTTATTTGTTAGATTTAAGAAGGAACCAAAACCTATAGTCTTATAAATCACAATGATTGCTTGAAACTATGTATATGGGAGACACATTACACATATACAACTTTTATCTATATCTAAGTTTATACATTCTTCTTTTAACATAAATAATACATATCCACATATTTAAATTAATATAAAATTATTTATTATTTATATCAAAACCCACATAATATATATCATGTACAACTTTGCATAATAAGTTGATAATTGACATATACAAAAAATACACACCTGCATACTATTATCTGATTATTTTATCTATTTTAAATATAAATTCCATAAATAGATCGTGTTTAACATTAGCTATTTTTTACTAAGTACAGTCGTAACAATCAACAATACATGGAAGGATAAAAAATTTAATTTAAACATTTACCACGTAATATATAACATACATACATATATACTATAGTTTACCAATTTCAATATGCTCATCAACACACTTTTAATTACAATGTGAATTGTTAATAAGATGAATGTATTCTTTAACATCTCCTATCAAAAATTCCAACTGAAATACTATCAACAAATATGCTAAAGTGGTTTTGGTTTTTAGGCTCCTGTTATTCGTGGATGTAAATTCCATTCACTCATAGTACTTAGCACACACAAGCCAGACAACTCTACATGTACAGAAAAGATGAGATGTATTTTGTTTTTCCTTCCCACACATACAACATATATTATCCGTCGTGCAAATCCCCCTTCTTGCTAAATTCGCCTTAGACGCTATTTTGTCTTCCAAAATCCTCCATGTTGTGAAATGAGATGATGGTTGTACCTTTATCCTCCAGAAACCTTCAAACAAATCCCTCTCGTCCACCTGAGCATCTTCCTTAAAAATATCATATACAAATTTGACCGTGTACACTTATGTCACGTCATCTTTCCAAACCCAAGAATCTTCCTTATCCGCCCCTACCCTCTGCTCTCCCAAAAGTTGCATCATCTGTTGTTCCTGAATCTTTTCTCAATCGAACAAATTCCTTCTCCACTCAATCTTCCATGACCATTATGAATTTTCTGTCCTCACCCCTCCTTGAAAAAGGAATGATTCCTTATTAACAGAAATAAAGTAAAGCCTTGGAAAATTGTCCTTAAGAGTCGTATTTCCCACCCATCTGTCCTCTCATAACCTTATCTCCCTCCATTCCCAACTTCCCATGTGCAATTATCCTCAAACTTGTCTTTCCATCCCTCAAGAGACCATACTTCCTATAAGTCCCGCCACCAAAGGGAATTTGATCTACCATTGCTTTGAGCCCGAAGATTCCACCACCCTCCGTACTTAGAGTCCAACACTTCTTTCCACAAGTCCTTCTCTTCATGCCCTAATCACCAAATCCACTTTCCTAACAAAGTCGTGTTAAACCATCAAATGTCTGTCATTCCTAACCCCCCTTCTTCATTTGGCTGACACACATTTTTCCACGAGGCCCAAGCAATTTTCCTATGTTCTGAACTCCATCCCCACAAGAAATTCCTCTATAACTTCACTAAATCCTTCACCACCATAACCGACATTTTATACATAGACATGTGAAACAAGGGAAGAGCGAATAACACTGATTTAATCAGATAGAGTCATCATTCCATAAAAATAAATTTACCTTTCCATTTGCCTGATCTATTCCTCACTCTTTCCACCACCCCTTCCCAGAACCTACCTCTTTTATGACATCTACCTACAAGCATGCCCAAATATTTGAATGGTGTCTTCGTCGTATTACAGTTCAAAATAGTCGCAAAATGTTGTATCAAACGATAGTTACTTCTCACTCCTCCAACATACTTTTCTAGAAATTAACCTTTAAACCCGAAGCTAATTCAAAGCAATCCAGAATCACCTTGATAACGAACACGCTTTTTGCTTTCGCTTTATAAAAGAACAATGTATCATTCGCATATTGAAGCATATTGACCTTGATGCACCTTCCCTCGATCTCCACACATTCTAATAACCGTTCTACCACAATAATGAAAAGAAACGGTACTAGAGGGTCTCCTTGTCTCAACCCCTTTTTTTGGTTTAAACTCATGAGTGGGGCTTCCATTTACTAACACTAATATCGGTGAGGACTCAAGACATCATCTTATGCATCCAACCCACTTCCCACAAAAACCTAACCTTTCCATCATGTAGTACACAAAATCCCATATTACTGAATCATAAACTTTTTTCATAATCAATCTTGAAGAAAACACAACTACTTTTCTTCCTCTTTCCTCTTCCAAGACCTCGTTTGCTGCTAAAACACCATCCATTAGTCCCCTGTCCTCCAAGAACACAGACTGCCTTCCATCTATGACCTTGTGTAGCACTTTTTTCAACCTCATAGATAAGATTTTTTCCACAATCTTATACAAACAACCGACCAAAGAAATAGGTCTAATCATTCAGATGCTATGGATTGTCAACTTTAGGAATCAAAGAGATAAACGAAGTGTTTGTCCCCTTTGGTCATCTTTCGTCCTCCTCAAAATTATGAACAACTCTTAGGATGTCACCCTTTATCTCTTCCTAACAAAACTTTATAAAACTGAAATTAAAACCCGTTGGGACCTGAGCTTTTATCACTACCGCAACTCCACATAACATGCTTTACTTCCTCTTCGGTTATCCTTCCTACCAGCGATGCGTTATCTTCTTCTGTGATCTAGTTGAACTCTGCATATCTAGCCTGACCCGTTGATAGGCTTCTCCACTGAACCTTTCTTTGAAAAAATCTCTAACTTGTTCCTTCACTACACTCTGCTCTTCAAACCACGGTCCATTTTCTCTAATCCCCTCTGAAGTCGTTCCTTACTCTTCTCCATTTAATTATTGAATGGAAGTATTTTGTGTTCAAATCCCCCTGCTTCAACCTCCTAGACGGGTCAATGCTTCCTAACTGTGACTATTTCTTCTCTGTTCTACTAATAACCACTTTCTCTCCTCCCTTCCTACCTCGCCCAACTCGCTCTCATTATCCTTTGTATCTAGCTCCTATAATCTCTTTTGGATCTCCTCCCCTTGCTGGAAAACGTTACCGAAAACCTCCTTATTCCAAACTTTTAAATTTGATTTCAACATCTTCAACTTCTCTTTAAAAATAAATATCCCACTTCCTTGCACCTCATAACTTCCCCACTTTTCGCAGATGAAAGCCTTGACCCTATTATCTTTCTACCAGATGTCCAAACTTCTAAACGATTTCGGTCCACAATCCATGATATTCATTTTTAGCACCAAAGCACAATGATCATACATCGACCTGTCTAGAACATAGTATATACTATCGGACCACTTATCCAGCCATTCCGTTGACACTAAGATTCTGATTCTGTGAATTCTGCTCTTGATCAAGCCATTCGGTTTGTACCACACGTACTTTCTTCCCACCATCGGAATATCGACCAACTCATTGTTTTCAATAAACTCATTAAACCTTCTCATCTCCCTCCTATGATCAACATCAATCTCTACGTTCCTCCTCTCTCCAAGTCTTCTGATTGAGTTAAAAATCCTCAACCACACACCAGGTCTTTGTATTTTGCGCCCTTCTCCTCTCCTACACCTCCTCCCACACAACTCTTTTCTCCGTAGATGAACCAGAGTTATACATATTAACAATGGTAATATGTAGAGCCTCCTATCCTCCATTCCCCCTCAATAATACTATAATTACTCCCATTAGTAATATTACTTGGATGAAAGCAATTTCTCTTCCACATCGTGATCATCCCTACACACCATTATCATTTCCATTCTTAATCCACTCGACTTCGTTTGTGCCCCACATTTTAAAAATCTCTTCTTGTCCCAACTCCTTACATTTTGTCTCCTATATATATACCAAATCCATCTATTCTTTCTGAATTAAATCACTCAGATATTTCCTTTTAATGTTTCCCCTTAATCTCCTTATATTCATACTAATTAGCTTTATCAGATAAACTATTCTCCGCATTTTTATAGCATTGTATTTAAATCCATGCATTCGATAATATAAATTACTTGCGTATCTTAAATTTCAAGTTGTAGATATACCTTATACAAAGTAAATCTGTCTAATTAACAGAAAATAAAAAAATAGTTTTTTTCTAATAGATTATGATCAAATCAATATAACTTTAATACTGATAAAATATTAATAGCAAAATGAAAAAAGAAAATAAAAAAGGAATAGGCGACAGTTATACTTTCTGTGTATAAAAAGGAAAAAAAAAACTTCCCAATGAAGACTGTGAAATGGAAAAAAAAAAATGTTTGCCTGAAGAAAAAAATATCGGTACCTTACTAATAAAAAACATACTAAAAACTAAATTATTAATTAAAAAAAACTCAAATTCCATTATATCTCTAAAAAAACTTTAAATATTTATCTTATTATATATATTAAAATTGAAGGATAGTCAGTGGACCAAGAACTCAAGAGACAGTATTAAAGTTCCTGCATATATTGCATGTGACATGTGCACACTCTCCGTCAATGATTTGCCCGCAGATTAGACGTTAATGGTAATATGCATTTTCACGGAAAAAGTATTTTATAAAACCCAAACATAATTTTTTTTAGTTACGTCTCTTACCAAAGTTTATACATTCATTATTTTAGATTCCAAATTTCCAATAATTTGGAAAACTTAAATGATGAAATGAAATTCCAGAAACGATTTCAATGTAATTTAAATGACGTTCTCTAAAAAAGCAGTTTTATGCGTGATTGCGACGGAAAAAAGGTTCTCCAAATAAGCAGTTAGGTGTTTGCAAGGCAAAAAACAAAAAACGTGAAAGCTGTGTCTGTTATGAGTGCATCTAAAAGGCAGTGTTCGTAAATTAAAGTTATTTTATGAAAATGGATCCCTTTTAAAAGAAGCTTGCTCATCAAAAGCTTTCGGCCAAACACCAAAACCCCCACATTCCATGCCAAGACGACAACAATATCACTTGCGTTTAAAGCATTTTTCCACATTCTCACGCAAACTAAACTACCTTCAAACCTTAATTCAACAACAACAACTATACAAATCAAAGCCTTTTTATTTTATTTCAAAGTAATAAGACACCCCTATAAGGGTCTCTATATACCATAAATATTTCATTGAATTCACCTTCGACCCATTTATTCCGCCAACCGTGTTTTATGTGCTTCTTTTCATTCATATTAATCTTGCAAAATTAATCCGTAGGTGAAATTTACACAATAAAATAACATCTTTGTCTTGTCACCTTTTGGACACTAATTCTTAATTTATTTTCAATTGTTCTTAAATCTAGCTAGTTTTGTTTTTATTATCACTTGTTTCTACATTTTAAGAGAATTCCAAAATTGAATAGAAGGGGAGAAATTAAAGTGGTAATTTTATTGCTATAATTTAACCCTTGATTGGTAGTTGAGCTCAATAGAGTAGTGCAGCCATCAACACTAATGGCTGGAACTCATGAAAGCCAACTAATATACAATGCATTGCCCCCACCTAGCACCACATTGGTGCAGCCAATACCAACTATTTAACTTCCATCTATAGGGAACCTTCTTCCACATCATATTACTATGCTAATAAAACATCTTTCAGTTCCATCTATGTCACAATCGACCCTTCAAAAACTTCACACACATTCTCTTCCAAGCCTCCTTGTCTGGATCCCAGAGTGCAGCCCTCTCCCTTGCTTGAATACCAACAGCATCCTATCATTCAAAACATCAACTCTTGGTAAATTAATTCAACACCTCATTCTAACATCACTCTACATGATTTAAAAAGTTTGAATGCTGTTATTTGCTCATACCTTGATGCAGTTTCCTTGAATGAGACGGTCAATAAGGTGCAAAAGAATGTCTTTGGAATACTCGGGGTGACCTTGGATTCCCATAATGTGATCTCCATACTTGAACATTTCAATTCCAGTCTTTTCCGACCAAGCAATCACCTCTGCCTTCGGAGGTAGCTCTCGGATCTCATCCCTGTGGCATTCGATAATGGAAAGCCTTGATGGAAGATCAAGGGAAGACAAAGAGAATGGCAACGATGGTGTCAATGTTATGGTTCTGACACCAATGTCCCAACCAGTAGGAGAACGAGTCACCTTCCCTCCCAATGCACGCCCAAGTATCTGATCAAATTAAACAAACATCTTTCTTATTTCATTCTCGTCCAAGTTCCAATGTTATGCCTTTGATCATACCACACATAAAACAAACAGTGCCATATTTTTATACACAAGCAAATCAGTCAAGTAATTTACTATGTGGTGCATGTGATAATGGCATCATAGTGGTCCACAGCCTAGTGACACACTTTTCAGAGATTTTGATGTCGCGTAAGGTGGTAAAACATTCCTCAAGAGAACAAAATAATATTTATTTGGAGTTACAGGACAACATTGATAAGAATGGAGATAAATATAACCGACAACAACAGTATAATCTTTATTTTTTATTCAGCTTGTTATCTCCTTATTTGGGTCAGGTAAAGATAAACTTTTTATCAACCGGGTCACTGTTCATCTACAAATCTCACAGACATGGCTGAGTCAGGACGTGAAGTGCGAGACAAGAGTGTAGTCCAGATCAGATCTTTTGGCACTATTCAAGGCATTAAGTACACCTTTTAATAAAAAAAAGACGAAGGAAGAAAATCAAAATGTGAAGAAGCTACTGTATCCAATTTCAAAGAGCGATGGAGAAATTAGAAGTTTATTAAACGAATCTTTAAATATGTGGAGTAGGTATTTATCCGAGGATAAACGGCAAAGGTGAGGGAGACAGAAAACTGTGCAAAAACCACATGTTGAAATTCGTGTGTTTTAATAGCTGTACTAAAATTTGAAAGTGGACCACTTGCACCAGCGCAATGTACGTACATCTCAACAAATCAAGATAAGCTTTTTTAAGAATATCCATGAATTGCTTCAGATCAATTATCACACGTTCATCTCTAATTCATAATTCATGCACCGATTGGATGAAGAAAGAATAATGTACCTGATGGCCGAAACAAATGCCGAGGAGTCTTTTGTTCATGGAGTGGAGTTTGTCAAGCAAGTTGAGAAGGTCACGAACCCATGTGTCGTTCCCATGTGCGTCGCTACAACTGCCAGTGATGACGAAGCCATCGTAGAGAAGCAACTCATGATCCTCTGGAAACTCCCCACGCGCCACCTTGTAGACGTCCCAAGTCTCTCCTTCCTCCGCCAGCATTCTCACGAACACCCCAGAATACCCTCCGTACACTTTCTTCACGTACTCCGAATCCTCTGCGCACATCAACACCGCAAACCTCTTCTTCTCCATTCTCGAACCCTCCCAGATTTTCCTCAGATTCCTTCCGGATCTTTCTCTCTCTAAAACGGTAGAGAGAGGAAGTGCGGGTCAGGGAGAGTGGGTCACAGGCAGGGGATTCTGTTGTGGTAGTGAGTTTCAGGGGACGAGAACTTGGGGGATTTTATAAAGGGGTGAGGGAGGTTACCACAGTGGTGACGTTTTGTGTTATTACGAGGTTGTCCTCACTCTATTTTTCTAAACAACGACCCTTATGTTTCGACCAAAAAGTGTTTTTTTTTTTCCTTTAGTTTGCATAATTAAGTTGGTTTGGCTAAAACTAGGGGGAGAAGATTTTTGTTTTCACGATTAACTGTTAATCGTGAATGTGACCGGAATATTGGGCACGGGGTAAAATCTCCAATGAATCTGTTCACGAAAGTGATATAAATTAATATAATAGCATCATATTCCGTGGTGTTCATAATTAATGATATGAAATGTTGTTATAATAACTGGATACCCATCCATTTCAACTTCCTTCCCTTCTTTGTGAAATAACATTTTTTTATTCAACTAACTAAGCTTAACAAATGAAACTTAGGATTCATGAGGAAGATGATGAAATAAACACATGTAGTAGACCACATCAGAATATCCTTGACCAACTTTTTTTTATATAAGACTTTTAATTATTTTCCACTTTCTATCTTTTGCATTAAAAAAAAATTCACTAAACTAATATAAAAAAACATATTAAGGAAATAAATATTTTTTAGAAATTATTGTTAAAAATATATGTCCATAGAAACTATCAAGATATTTTTATCAATACCCCTATAAAGTTGGAGCATAACAATTGTAAATGCCCAACTTTTGAAGAAGTAAAGAAATTTGATTTTTTTTTCAGCAATGAAAGAAATTTGTGATATACCTCAAGAGTTGTGGTCAAAATATCTATTGAGTTGCACACCAATATGAATATGATGGATATGAGACGTATAAATTGTTTTATTTTATAAGACATTGTGAATAACATATAATCATTTTATAGCTTTTTAGTAATTCAAATCTTTAGTTTTGTAAAAGAATAATTTATTAGTGATTTTGATAGAACATATATATATATATATATATTTAACTTGACATAAATAAAGCCATAAATCAGAAAATTAATCTAAGAAAGAAAACTATTAATACAGAAAAGTATTTAAAAAACAAATTATCTTGTAGATAAAAAAGATATTTCCAAAATAATTAGAAAGGGATTAATTTAATTTATACCTTTTTAATATGATTTATTGTAGTAGTTTATATTCTGTAGGGCATGGTTTGAAAAGGAAGAATTTAGGGAACATTTTATATAAAATTTGATTTTAAAAAGATGTTATCATTTAAAAAAAAATTACGATTGTTCCTATAATTTGAATGTTTTTTAATTTGAATATTTATCAGTATCCATACGATGTGTTTATTATGATTATTTATTTTATCGGGAAAAGGAATTACTATTATTATTATTCTTTGTCTAATTTGTAATAGTTGACTTTTGGGAGACTTTTAGTTTTATTTAATTATTCTTTAATTAAGTTCAATTTAATATTAAAATTTTATCAATTATATTCATATTATCACCAAATTTTTATTTATTTTTATCTTTATATCTTTATTATTAAGAATGGTAAGACTTTAATTTTTCTTGAAAGTAAATTTTAAATAGATAAAAAAATTTATAAATAAAGGAAAATGTTTATTCCTTTATTTAATTCATAATTTCATTTTTCTAAAATGTATTTGTATGGAATATCTTTATGTTTTGTTCTTCAATGTTTGATTGTGCTAAAATGTTTAGTTTTTTCTTAGTTTAATTGTTGATTTGGAAATTACTTTTGAACGCATAGGAATAATTTATCTTTAGTTAAACTTTTGTTTAATTTTTTGAGCAATCTCTTGAACTAATTACTCGAGAGGTAAAAAATTAAAAATCTTATGAGTAGACGCACGAAGATGAGTAAAGTACCGAATAAATTAGTCAACACATGTTTTAACTAGTGGAATTCGATTTTCTTTGGATGGCACATGTTTAATCAATTGAATTATATTTAGATGATTAAATAAATGATATATTTATTAACTAATGAAAAATTTAATTATGGAAAAGCTTTTTTTATCATCTAATTTACTTTTCTGCACAACAATTTAAAATCCCTTTTTTACTTTATTATTATTTCTAATCTTACTATTTGTAGATCTGTTATGTACATTGTTTGATTGACTTCTTTATGGAATTTTTTGGGAGACGAATTTGGATCATTTGACCTTATACTATCATCTTCTACAAGAAAATCATCAAATAAAAACTAATTTTACATACCAAAATAATTAGTTACTATATTGACTAAAGTAGAGACCATTTTATAAACTTAAAAAATTATTGGTATATAAAATAGTTTCTATTATTAATAAAATTTATAAAGTAGTTCCTAAACTGAT
>Ga0123342_1000575_pt1 | contig 58440 bp, 27 predicted proteins | sample Turbeawhitnodule_FD_89960 | JGI IMG/M metagenome (GOLD analysis project Ga0123342, IMG submission 89960) | Root nodule microbial communities of legume samples collected from Mexico - Turtle bean Mexico white nodule | ecosystem: Host-associated > Plants > Roots > Nodule | place: Mexico: Nepantla... | reverse complement strand
TTCAATGTGCTAAAGTTTTTTGGTATTAACACTCGTACTGGTAAAGTTCTACGTCCTCTTCCTATTAGATGGGAATTTCCTTCACCAGGCTGGGTAAAAATTAACACTGATGGGGCTGCTAGGAGATATCCTGGTCTTGCTACTTGCGGAGGTATTTTTCGTGGGAGTATGGGGGAATTTATTGGAGATTTTTCTGCGTTTCTTGAAGTTCAGACTGCTCTTGTTGCTGAGTTTTATGGGTTATACATGCTATGGAGGAAGCTCAAAAGATGGGGCTTACTAATGTCTGGTTGGAATGTGATTCTGCTTTGGTTTGTGCTGCGTTTACTGCTAGGGCAAATGTTCCTTGGATGCTTCGTAATCGATGGAATGTTTGTCTTAATTACTGTGGGAAAATTAGGTTTACAGTTACTCATATTTTTCGTGAAGGAAATGCGTGTGCTGATAAGTTGGCCAATTTAGGATTTTTTCATAGAGAACATTTTCTTTGGTATAATAGGCTTCCACCTTGTCTGTTCTTAGAATTATTTATGAATAGGTATAGTCTACCTATGTATCGTTTTTGTTAACATATGGGTTTTGGTCTAGTCCCCCCGTATTTTTGTATTTTTTTCTTTTTTTTTCTTTTGTTTAATAATATTTTTTTCATGTGATGGTAAATGATTGTTGTTACTTGAGGTGTCAGCCTAGCTGAGATATTAAGTGGCATAGTGATACCTAACATGAAAGCTTTTATTTAAAAAAAAATAAAATTTATTACTACGTATACTTGGTCAGACTAGAGAACACGTGAGTGGAAAAAATAAAGTTAATTTTATGTTAAATAACAGATAAAAAAAATGTGAAAAACCAGACACTGGTAGCTATTTATAGCTGTTGACGCTGGAAGAACAAGACCAGAAACCCATCTCCTTCATTCCTATTTTGTCTTGTCTCATCCCCACACTATATCGCTCACTTACACTCATCTCCCAAAGTATATGAATGTCTCATTCCCAAACACTCTGCTCTCACTGTGTTAAGAATTTTCGTTCCTATAAATAAGAGACATAATGGATGTTAACTTGAAGAAATCACGGTCCACAGAAGAGGTGCAGAATAGTGAAGACACTAGAAAAGGTCCATGGAGCGTTGAAGAGGACACTCTTCTCCAAAACTACGTTGCCACCCACGGCGACGGTCGCTGGAACTCCGTCGCACGCTGTGCAGGCACTTATTATACTCTCTTCATACGCTATCAAACTAAACACTCTCAGCATTGTCGATTCTAAAAATGATAAACTTATCTTGTTGTTGCCTTTTTTCTACAATATTTTAATGATGTAAAATTAAACGTGTGCAGGCCTTAAGAGATCGGGGAAAAGTTGCAGGCTAAGATGGTTAAACTACTTGCGCCCCGATGTTCGTCGTGGAAATATAACACTCCAGGAGCAGATAACCATTCTGGACCTTCACTCTCGGTGGGGCAATAGGTAAAACCTGTTCACTGTTAATATATTCTTGTTCGTTCTTCTTTTTTTATTTATTTGCAAGCTAGTGGATAACATGGAATAAAAAAACTGACAAATCCACTTGAACACGTTAATTAGTGCGCTAAATAATATTCCGCAGGTGGTCGAAAATTGCTCGGCATCTTCCCGGTAGAACGGACAACGAAATAAAGAATTATTGGAGGACTCGTGTGATTAAGCAAGCAAGAAATCTGAAGTGTGACGTGGACAGTAAACAGTTCAAAGATGCCTTGCGTTACGTGTGGATGCCCCGTTTGATTGAGCGGATTCAACCGTCATCGGAAACTCACGACCCGCTCCATGTGTCCGCTTCCAAACTTGACCCGAACCCAACTCCTCTTCTCCATCACCAAAACGGGTTGCACGGTTCGTGTTCAGGTTCCAGTAATGGCTTGGACTCATCAAGTGCCAAGTTGGAGAGTCCTTTAGAGTGTGAAGGTTTGGGACATAATGTTTCAGTTTCGGGCGTATGTGAGCGAGACTTGGAACAGGGGAATATCACGCTACCTTTAGGTGGTGGGGACTCAATGGAGAGTTTGTGGGATGATCAGAATCTGTGGCTTATGCATCAACTTTGTGATGATCTGGAAATTCAAGACAATTTCCTTGCGTGACGGAAGTTAAAGACAGAAAAAGCAGACAAGTGTGTGTGCTAATTTGGTGACTTTTATGTACAAATATCGCAGGTGAAACTGCGTAAGGGTCGGTTCCATGAGTTTGTACTAGAGTTGAAAAATGCATGCACTTTGCCTTTTCATTTACTTTTCGCTGATAAAAGTAAGCTTCTTTCTCATTGTTATTCGGTCTCTGCTCTTTTGTAGTTTGAGAGGTCGTGAAAGAGAAGGGAGCTGGAATTGCTTTTACATCTCTGTTTTTACTTTGCTTTAATGCATGGACACAGTGCTTGTGCTTCACATTTGCTTCACTCAGTCAATAAACATTTTTTTTACTGTCCGTTTGAATTCCATGAAATGGATGTTGTGAAGAAAAAAAGTAAAAATAAAGTGAGGGAGAGGTTGAGTTTGGTTTGATAGAAGGTAGTTCAAAGTTGAAAAAATGCAGAAACATTTTCTCGTTCAAATGAGAATGAAAAACTTAAAAAGTGAAAATATAGCCTAACGTGATAATTATTTGACATAAGTGATTATGTTGAGCTTTTTTTTATCACAACTCACTCTAAAAATAACTCTATAATTAATTAAAGGGGTTACATAATTTATTATGAGACTTTTTTATTTTAAATATGATAAATGAATAAAGTAATTATAGTAAACAAATAATAAATAAATAAATAACATAATATCTATACCTCTAATTAATATATTTATTTTATTACTCATTTCATATTAATTACTTAAAAATAAAATTATTTTTTAATTTTTTTAAATTAATATTAATGTACAATTTTTATAAGTAAACTAACTTCTCACTCTTCCCTTAATTCCTTATTTTAAGACAACAACAAGAAATGGAAAACATATTCTCCCGCACACCAAATCTCACATATCAAATAAAATAACATCTTTTTGTCTTCACTCCATTTCCAATCACTCTCTTTGTCAAAACTATCAATGGAAGAAGAAAAAAACTTAAAGAAGAAGAAGAAGAGACTCAAACTAGAAAAGAAAAAAAAGGTTGTTTAATCAATTCATCATTTTTCTTTTACATATTAATTTTTGTTTTTCAATTTTGACTTATCAATAAATATATATATATATATATATATATATATATTAAAAAGAAAAAATAAATAAATAAATAAACACGGATAGACCGGCACAAGTCTTTCCGTTGGTTTTAGTAAAACTATTTATTCGTTTGATGATGTTAATGAAGAGCGGAGAGAATGGAAAAAAAAGGGAAATGAGAAAAAAAAAGAGGTAAAAACTAGAAAGAATGATTCAAACGTTTTTTTCACACAAATGAGTTAAAGAAATGGAAAATGAGAGTGAGACACATCACGATAGAGGGTTTAATTGTTTATTTTTAACTTCTCAAATCTTTTTTATATTATAAAAGAATAAAATAATGATAATAATAAAATAAATAGTTCAATAAAAAACATTTTATTATTATTTCTCTTCTCCACGAAACAATCGTCTTTCTCATTTACTTTCTTTGTTTTTCTTAAATCTTTGTAGAGTTATTCATTCTGCTTAAATTCTAAGGATATATCTTAATGTGATGATATATTGTGAATCCCGCACTAAATTATAAATAAAATAAATAAGAATTCAACTTAGAAAATAAAATAATATAAAAGTTTTATTGTGTTGCATCATTTGTACCATTATCAAAAGTAACATTTCCTTGTGTTTTTGGTTGAAGGTGGATGATGGCTTTCTGAGCATACATAGATATATAACGTTCTCTTTTCACGGTGCCATGGATATGAAGTTTAATCATCTCACCAACAAATTTCATGGTGACACACTCGCATAAAAAGCATTAATTTTAGTCTTCTGCAATTTTAATTCACTAACTTGAGCTCTTGTCATTTTCAAGTCCATTGTGAGGCACAAAGGTGGTGTAGAGGACATAAAATATTGATTAATGTTTCAATATTGCATCATTTCTCGTCTTGACCATGCCGATGAGACACTGTTCAAGAAGTTTACCAAATCCCACCCTTTTCTTATTAGTAGCAACTATATTTTTTTTCTGTAAAAATAACATTCTAGATTTTTAGTAGTAGAGTCCTTCCATATTATTAATTAGAATTAAAAAAAATGTTTTAACTATTCTTATATGCATAAGTAAAAGTAATAAACACAATATAATATAACCTACATTGGAAGGAGAGTATGGTTGAAAAAATTATAGGAGTACTTTTAACTACATTTGAATGTAATTTAATGTTTCATAAGGGTACAGATTTTTGAAAAATAAAATAAAATGAAGAGAGTATTAATAAACACAAAAAGGATATGAATATATATTGACAAAATCAGTTAATAAATTAAATAGTAATTGATAAACTAGTTTTTATTTCATAAATTACACTACAAGAAAATAATTAAATATAAATCAATTTTAGAGATAAAAAAATAATTAAAAAATTAGATCTTATTTTAGATATTAAAAAAATTTATTAGTATGTAAAATAATTTTTATTATTAATAAAATTTATAAGCTAATTAGCTACCAATTCTAATTTTTTTTTCTAAAATTATTTTTTATCTAATGATTTTATTATAGTGTGAGTTATTAATTGATATGTTTTGAACCTTTAAATTTTAAGATGAAAAACTAAATTATTGGAAATATTTGATAAATTAAGTGATTAACTAATTCGTAAAAAATATATTTATTTAAAATATATTATATCAATGAAATTTGTGTTTTTGGATAACAATATGTTTTTTTCTACATATATAAACGTTAATTTTTAGTTTGACTCAATATTTTTACAATTTAAAAGTTAATGTTATGTTTGGATAATTATTATTTTTCATACTAGTATTAATATATTTTAAATATATGAAATGTGAAATTAAATAAATATGTATTAGGGTATAATTTAGCAAAATGAGATTTAAAATATAGAGTAGCATTCTTGTGTTTGGGCGCATTGATTGAGAGGTGTGAAAGCAATGAATTGGAATAGTGTTTTGATGTTTTGGCGACCAAATGTCCCTACAATGGATCACCCTGTCTCCAGCACCTGCGCGTGCTTCACCTTTTCATTACACACACATTTTCTCAACACTCAACTGTTTTCTATACATGCATTGCATATAGAAGTGATGTGTACATTCACTTGCATTGAACATTCAAATCACTGCGATTCTCAAGCTGATCTTACTTTTTGTCACACATTTCTCTGCTCGGCACAAACACAAACACTAGGTAGGGCATATTACAATCCATCCATATACTCAACCAATCATATGAAAAATGAGTGTTATTTAATATTATATATGGAAGACCTAATTTATATTATTATACCTGTCTTATTTAATTATATTTACCTTAACAGACTTGCTTTTCCGTACATAGTGGAAGAAAAGTAGGAGTTAGAAATTAGAGAACAGATAATGAAGATGATGCTAAATAAAACACAGGCCAAGTTAGCGCTCTCTTTTGAAACTGAAATCAAAGAAAGAAAATGATGGGAAATTCTGCACAGGCACATAATATGTAGTGTATTTAGATTAACTATATCCATTTAAGACTATTGGGGATATATTCTAATGACATTGATTATATACTCATTGCATTCTAAATTTCCTCTTTTGGATATGGTAGATAACAACAAGAACTTTCTTCAATTCTCTTTGGTAAAATACTAAATGGATTATAATTATGAAGTATATAGATGATGTATTTTACATTTAATAATAAGATTTCATACTGACTTATCTATTGTATTATTGATCGACTGGACCAAGTCATTTCATTCATGTATTGTATCATTGGATAATTTTTTTTATAGATTGTCAAATGTACCAAGTTAGTTGGTATTAAAAATCGACAGATTGAATAGATTCAATACATTAAAACAAAATAGAGAGATACGTAATAAATCAAGTAATATGTTATAAATCCGATAACACGCAATAAATCAAATAATGTTGTTTTAGTAAAGATATGCATTAAATACGGTTTATAAACGAAATAATTCATTATGAGTACTATAAATAAGCATTGTCATACAAGATTAAGATACACTTTTTTCAATATATCATTAATTCTAATACAAAACACTTACTAAATTGTTAGATATCCTTTTGTAGATTTACTCATGACCGAAAAAGAGTATGAGAAGGTAGACAAAGGAAGAACGATCGAATATAAAAAAGTGATTACGAGAAAAAAGATGAAGAAGGAACAACTGAGAAATGATCAACGATTGTTCAAGCCAATAACAGATATTTTTTTATCTTTAACAAAACAATTTGATAATAACTATTTTATTTCAAGCTTTAGGTAAAAAGTAAATAAAATTTTAATATATCTATCTATCTATACATAGATATAACGACGTAATTATCAAATATTTTTTTTAAAATTATAAAGTTCTATTTGTAGGTTAGTTAACCATTAAATTTATAAAAAAAAATATTAGTATTTTTTTATGATAACTTTTTCTATAATTGATGAATAATATTAAAATACTAAAATAATAAAAATGGATTAGATGATCAAGAAGAATCTTATTCTTTTTTTAAGGAATTTTTAGAGAATCTTATTCCTTCACCACTGCAAGAAAAATGATTTTTAACCTGGTTTTTATTTCCATCTCCTTTCTATATACTTGAGCGGACACACGAGCCTTCTAGCGGTTTTATATCCAAATTTTTTAATTTAAGTAATACAGTTTAAAAATAATATAATTCTAAAAAAATAATTAAAAATTAAAAAATATGGCTTGATTATTTTAAGTGAGAAAATTAAACAATTATATTTAGAAAAAGTAAATATGCAGTTTTTAAATAAAAATAATAATTTTATTTATTAAAAGATAAAATTATCTAATTAAAAAATTATTAAAATGGTAAGATAAAAAAATATTTCCTTTTATTAAAGGATAAAAAACATTAAAAATGATTAAAAAAATGTATTCTTTTATATAATGGTATAGATACTAGCAAAAGTAATACGTATATATCAATTAATTATTTGTGTTATGATTATGTATATGAAGTTAAATATATTTAAAAATTATTTCTATAATCTTGATAAAAATATTTAATTTTTATATTTTTTTAATACAATTATATTTTTATGGTAGATAAAATATTTTAGAATTAATTATTTTTAATATTTTTTTGCTTTTATAATTTAATGTTATTTTTTAAAAAGCATATTTACTATCAAATAATTTATTAAATTTTTTATATTTATTTTGACAATGTATATTTGTAGTATTTGACAAATTTAGAGACTTTATAATTAGTCTTCAGTCAATTTTTTCTTCACTTTTATCCATGAAATATTTTAAAATTTTATATTTGGTCATTAAAAAATATTTATTATATTTTATTTCATTATTATGTTTATTTTTTAAAGCGATATCTAAAATATTTTGATTTATTTTATTTTATCTGCGTTTATCATACTATGTACCATGTTAATATAGGTAATATTGAGTTCGTAAAGAAATACTTAATGTTTTAGTTCAAAACTAGAGGAAAAAATAGAATTAAAAAGAAAGACCTTACTAAAATTAGCAAATATGAACACCTTTTTCCTTCTGTCTTGGAGTAACATCTTACGTTTTTTCGTACCAAAAAGAAGAAAGAACCAATAATTTCCCCCCTCAAAAACATTAAAGCTACAAGAATTAGTATAAGGAAAATTATTGAGTTTGTAAATATTTTATGAATATATGTATGGTAAAAATGAAAATATTTATGGAAATGACTATACATTGAAGTGGTGGTAGCATAATTTTGATTCAATGGATGTAGATCCAAACACTTACTTCACTTATTTTTACTGCGTCAGTGGGAGCATATCTTTTGCCTAGAATGTGTCAAATCCATTATTCATTTATTTGTGCAAATGTTGCAAAATAATTCAAATAGACAAGTGCAAAGGCTTAATATTTATCACTTATTTTTGTTCTCATTTTATCAATTATAAAAGTAGAAGAAAAAAATATGAAAATGAAAATAGAATATCAAAAAAGTACTTCAACTTTTTTATTCTTATAATTAATTACTTATTAAATTAACTACTTTTCAGAATTACTCTTTTTTACCTTTTTTCTAAACTTATTTATCTTACTAAATTAACTTTTATTAGTTTTTACTCTTTACGTTTTTTTCGAATTAAATTATAACTTTATGTTATTACATTCCTCTTTTTTTAAAATAACCAGCATGTTGTACAATTTTATTAGACAAAATTATCAATTTAATTAATTTCAAATCATTAATATTTTTTTCATATTTTTTCCTCCATTCATTCGGTAGCCTTCCCAGGTCTCGCCGGTCTTGCCTGTAGGTCGTGATGTGCCTCGAGATGGCCGTCTCCTGTCCCCCTGCCGGTGGGGAATAAAAGCAAAAATAAATTACAAAACGCATTTTAAAATTCGATTTTCTGATAATTGAATTTTAATACTGAATATGTTTTTTTTTCTAATTATTTTTTTATTTGTTTGTGTTGGGTCTTAAATATATTATATGCCTTTTTTATAAGTAGAGATTTTGTAAATGTGTGTACAATTTTATAGTTTTCTCTAGAAATATCTAAGAATTCGTTTTTGTTATTAGGTGATATTTCCAATTCCCAAACTCACTTTATGTAGATTTGATAAAAGGTGGAGTGAGAAGACATTGATTAATGAGCATGATAACAGTGGGAATGAGTTATTCCTTAGTATTTAATTATTGTTGCAATTACTAATTTTGAAACATGTTTGTACTAGTACGTCTTATGCATGTTTTAAGTTTCGTTGTAAGGAATGTGTGTTTATAAATCTTGTAGTGTTGTTGGGAATAATACTTCAAATTGTTATCTTTGTGAACAAGGAAATTAGTTTAATGGTGTTTTTAGGCCATTTTTTTTTAATGTTTAATTTTTTGTTCCAACAATGATATCATTGTTTTCTGTTTCTTTCTTCGTGCACCTTGGTACGTGCTTGTAGCACCCCTAACTATTAAGTAATAAATATATTAGTCTGTTTTAGTGGGTCTGTTATATATATTGTTTTATCTTCTTTTTGTAAAAATTTTTTTCTTTTTCAATAATAGTATTTTCCTTTCTTTTCTTTGAATGTGCACTCAATCTCACATCCTACACTAACTTTTAAAAATTCAAAAATATTCTTCTATTAAAATGTTTGAAGTTATGGTCATGGGGTTTGTGTTTGTAGAAATGTTGGTGCGTGAAGAAATTGATGAAGACACTCCTAGTGTTGTTGTTGAGTTGTTCCTAGTGTTGTTGTTGAGTCGTTTTCTTGATGATGCGTGGTGATAGAAGGTGAATGCATACAATGTTTTTTTTTTGTCTTTACATATAAATTTGTTTATGCTTGTGTTTTTTTTCTGTGATTGATGTCTTGCTCGTGACTTATTTATTTAGTTTTTATTAGTTTGAGTAAGTTGGTTTTCTGGTGATTCTATTTTAGTTATCCATGTTGGTTTGTGTTGGCACCTTTTGATAAGTTTATATTGAAGAAGTTTGTAAAAAGGTTGGATCACCCTGTATATTGAAGAAGTTTGTAAAAAGGTTGGATCACCCTGGAGTAATTCATATTTATTTATTCATTTATTCTTATTAATAAACAAAAACAATGATTTTATTGAAGGGCAAAATCGTATTTTCATATTTATTATGGGATTCCATGCATCATATGGTGGTGCAGGAAGAAGCCCTTTAGTGTGTTTTAGCCCATCCTTTGGGTCACAAAGTGAGTCTCGTGATATCGTTTTCAGCTTGTTGGTAAGATTTTTTTTGTTTTAACCCTTTCTTGGGACGTGTTGCTTAATTTTGTTGGTTCCGACAAAGGTCTCGTTGTTTATGTTAGCATTTTAACCATGTATAATAGGGGGTTGTTTTTTCCTGTATCCTACATTTTTCTTCCTACACCCCTATATTCTTTGAAATACCTAAAGTATTCTTCTTGATAGTTTTGGATGATTCCAAAATAAAAAGTATTCTGTAAGCAAAAGGTATTTTCAGAATAGTAAATTTAGAAGACAAAAACTTTCATTTTGAAACACATTTTTTTTACTTACATAATGGTAAATCCAAAATTCATAAAATATGTTCCGAAAAATATGTTCTAAAAATATTATAGAAAAATTAATTCGATTTTTTTTTAAAATGGTAAAATAATCTTTTCAAAAAGGATGGAGTGCAGGGAGAAATTTGTTGGGGTGCAGGAAGAATCACCCACAATAGGGTTGGGAAAGATCCATTAGCGTGTTTTAGCCCATCGTTCGAGGGACAATGTGAGTCCCATTATAGGATTTTGGATTTCATGGTAAGGTTTTTGGATTTTTCACTTATTCTTTAAACGTCTTACTTAATATTTTTGTTCCAACAATACTACCATTGTTTTCATTAACATTTTTACTGTGTAGAATATTGTTGGTGAAGGTCCATTATATGTTTTAGCGATCCTTTGGTGCCACAAAGTAAGTCACATTATAAGGTTTTGGACTTTCTGGTAAGGATTTTTTTGGATTTTTGACCTACTTTTTGGATGTGTTACCTTTTCTTTTATTTTAACAATAGTTTTTAATATACATTTCACATATTTTTTATTTCTATTGTATTAAAATAATTTTACGTTCATATTTACGTCTCTCGTGTCTATTGAACATATTTAAGTGATCTCATATAGTTTTCATCTTAAAAAGTGTTTGTTAAGTTAAAAAAAAGAATTGAAAGAGAATTGGGTGCAGATAGATGATAATTGATAAGGTGTAGGAATAATTTGCCAACAAATAACCGCGGATTCGAGCCCGGCCCACTCATCTTCGAAACAAGGTTTTAATGGTTGAAACGACGGCGTATGGTCTGTTGTCCAGAAACCCTAATATGGTTCCTATAAATTCAGAACGCGCTATCCAACACCCAGAGCTTCCAACACTCGTGCATCTTTGAATTCGGCGACGCCTTATCGGAGTAATTGTTCATTTGATTCTATTTTTAATTCGCATATTTTTTGCATTTATGTTCATCATACAATTCTCGGTTTACGTTTTATTTTGCGATGATTTTTGACATGAATCGTATAAGATCACCGTGATGACTCTATAAAATTCAAGCTCAACAGACCGGAATGCAGAGCTTTCTCTCTTCCGAGAGATAGCGTTGCGTGTCGACAACCCCGCTGAACTGAGTGATCTTCTGTTTTTGTTTTGGATTATTATCACAGTTTTTCATATTCCTATTTTCTGTTGAAAGTTTTTATTCGTTTGTTTTCGTTCAACAAAATTGCTATTATTGTGAACTTTGTTTATTTGTGTGGGGGAAAGTGTCATCGCAATGAAGATGCTAAAGCTCCCTCTTCTGAGATTTGGAATTGAGGAAAATTGCTGGCAGAATCGAACCATAATATCTTAGCCATCACTGAGTGATGTCTTTCCCCTATAATATTTTGTGTATTTCGGGTTCTATGTAATCCCAAATTTTATTTAATTTAATTTAATTTAATTATATTGTCTAAACACAAATTTTGAATCACAATGAGGTCAATGATGATTTTATTTTGCCTACATTGGATGATTATCTGGTTTGTTATCGGATGTGATGTTTCCTAACATCTGAGACCTCCTTCATGTTTTTTTCAGTTTTAAACTTAATTGAAATCTCAATTTTCTGTGAAATTTGATTTTTTTTTAGGTTAGTTTTATTTCACGTTTTAGGTTCCTATTAATTCAACATCAATGTATTATAATTTAGATTATAATTTAAATAATATGGCAAAGTTTATTAATTATTATCAATTTATAAATGTAGAAAGAAAATACAGAATAATCTTTGTATATTTTTTTTTGGCTAAGGTTGCTCTTAAAAATATTACATTGAAATGAAAAATGTAAATTATAAAAATTAAAATAATTAAATCTTGAATAAATATTGATAAAAGTAAAGAAATATTCAATTCAACATTAAATACAACTTCATAATTTTGTTTCTTTAAAAATTATAATTATTTATTAAAATGCTCTTTTAAAATAAATATAAGAAAAAAAATAATGGTTAAAAATTGTGAAAAATAATTATCAGATGTTACGAAGATACATGGATAACGTTCATAACACAACAATTATCATTATAAATTAAGATGATGAATGTGAAATATTTTACTTTTTCTGAGAATTATGGATTGTTTAATCTTAATGGTGTACAAACATTTTCAGATTTTACAAATTTAGAAAAGATATCTAGTTCATAAATTGATTTTTGAATTACTTAATTGTTTTTATTAATTACATTAGTTAATGTGTAATATTTTACTAAATCTAAGATTTATGAATTATCTGATATGAATAATATACAAACATTTTAATTAATTTTTGGATAATATAATTTAGTTTCAGATTACACAATTCGACATCTCCATTTTCAAACCTTCAAATTATTCTTTGTTACGTATTTTAAAATTATAAAATGTATGAGAGTTCTATAAGAACCTTTTAGGAAGAAGTAATCTAATTTTTGACCCAACTAGTGTATAAGTATCATATAGTTACAGAATATCTACTAACTTAGACGACAACAAGCCTCAGTCATTATACCGACAACATTAACTATTAATGTTTGCTCAAATGGGAGAATTTGGAAGAACGACAACCGGAAAGAGCGAAACTGTTTATGATAGGAATGAGGAACTTAAAATGAGTAAAAACAGAAAGGACTTTACAACGGTTTAAATAAATAGTTAATTATCCTTAATTAAATCATTTAAAAATTATTTTATTAGCTTTATAAAAAATTAAGGTTAAATACTTTATATTTGTTGGTTAAACGTACTCTAATACTATCAGAATCACAATCTCTTAAGCTCCAACTTTTTTTCTTTCTAAAAAACCAACCTTTACATAAACACGTTAAGTCAAATAAATTTATTATTAACAGTAAATCTTTTTCTTATTTAGTACAGTTGTTAATTATATGCTAAAATTCAAGCTATAAATAATCACTTATTATTATAATGACTTTATTGGCACTGATTAAGGAGAAAATAAAGTATTTGTTGTATAAAAATATTCTTTAATAAAACATTTTCACACTGATACTGATGCATGCATATGTTAGTAAACCCTGATATTTTGGTCGAGAAAACGAATTTTGACATGGGTGTTGATATATTAATATTCTTAACAGTAAAAATACACAAGAAGAAAAAAAAAAAACCAACAAAAATTAATTGCTAAATTAATTTCTATTAATGTTAAATAGCTAAATTAGTATCTAATTTGTAATCAAGATTTTAACTACTAATGATTTAGTTTCTAAATTTGGTAGAAAAACTTGATTGTTAATTATATATAATTTAGAACCATTTATCAATAATAGAAATTAATTTAGAAAGTAATTTTTTTTAATCTGATTTAATTACTTTCAGTGTAAATTAGTTTTTATTTAATGATTTTGTTGTAGTGACACCTTAATAAATTAATATTTATTTTATTTTTTAATTTAATAATATTATTATATTAATATAAACAGTGTTAATTTAATGTTTACAGTGTTAACAAAAAATTTCTCTTTTGACATAGGCAACGTTTTGCAAAATCGCGTAGAACGTGTCAACTCGAATTTAGTGAAACAGATGTATTAAATTTGTTGAGCAAGAAAGTTGGCTAGATACAAGACCCCTCCATTTTTCTCCATCTGGGACTCAGAATGCTGACCAAATCCCACTCTCTATTTGACTCGCTATCTTCAAAATCTCATTTTTTAAGGTCCACTTCTCCTATAAACGTGTCCATTAGTCAAAGAGTCAACGCTATATTCCAAGTCAAATTTTATAAAAACTACTTTCATATCTATTCATCAATTAACAATTCCTAGTTGCTTACTATTTAGCAGCCCACTGAAAGGGTTTTTCTATAGAAAATTACTTCATCCCAAAAGTGCAGATCCTCCTAAATTCAACCAAACTTTGCTCTCAAATCTCTTTATATAATCACCCTCACTTCCATTCTTAACTGAATTACCCAAACCATATTTTCAACACAAAACTACTCTTTCTCTCTCTCTATCTCTCACCATAACACTAACACAGAAAACAAAGATCACACCACAATTAAGCTTCTAGTTTGTGAGATGGAGAGGAGTTTATCAGAAAATGGGTCCTCGGGAACATACGGAAGCAGTGAAGAGGAGATGTCAATAACGAAAGGTCCATGGACAGAGGAAGAGGATTCAGTTCTCTCCGATTACATCACACTCCACGGAGAAGGTCACTGGAACTCTGTTGCTCGCTACACAGGCATGCAAACATTCATGTCTTTTATATGTATAACCACTCATGATTACATATCTTAATCTTAATCTCACACCCACGTTTTCAACTTCAGGTCTAAAACGAACGGGCAAAAGCTGCAGACTACGATGGTTGAACTACTTGCGTCCTAACGTTCGACGTGGGAACATAACCCTCCAAGAACAGCTCATGATTCTCGACCTCCATTCCCGATGGGGCAACAGGTACTATATATCATCATTTGTGTTTATTTAAACATGATAAACCAAGTTTTCATGTGTTTGCGATAGAACACGTTAAAGGGGTGTTGTGGTATTTGTTTAGGTGGTCGAAAATAGCTGAACATTTGCCGGGGAGAACAGACAACGAGATTAAGAACTACTGGAGAACGAGAGTGGTAAAGCAGGCTAAGCAACTGAAATGTGATGTGAACAGCAAACAATTCAGAGACACGCTGCGTTTTGTGTGGATGCCACGCATGCTTGAGCGGATTCAGGCTCAGGCTTCATCATCAGGCCAAGCCAAAACCACCTTAACCTCCAAGGTTCAAGCCCAAAGCGACCCTTGTGGAGGAGCCACCGCCACCACCACCGCCAGTAACCCGGGTATGCTGTCAGAGGCTTCATCGGCGGTGGATGTCCACGAGGCGTCTCTCTCTGATTCCGGCGCGTCTTACAGTTTAATGGGTTGTGGAAGTTGGTCATCATATGGTGCAGAAGAAGGTTATGGCGGTGTTGACTTGTGGACGGACGAGAATATTTGGTTCTTGCAACAGCAGCTCGCTGATGATTTCTGACGCATTAACAGTTTACAGTTTAACGTGTTATTCCATAACTCACGTCACCTTGTTCCTAAGTTGAAATTGCAAAGCTCCTCATAATTCATCAACTGTAATAACCGTGAAACATGTTTTTTTAAAGTTGCCTTACATTAGTTTTAATCTGTCATATATATATTAATTATTGAAAGAGGTTTCAAAACAATTTATTTAAGGAATGTACACAAGGGATTGTAATTTATAGCTTTTTCTCAGGTTTGTGGTTTGGTGTAATTGGAATAAAGTACACAAAACATTTGAGTTGTGGGAAACCTTCATATGTCTCTCATCGGTATTCCCAGGCGTCAACAAGTGGTAATGAATGAAGATGTAAATTTTTAACTGAAATACTGAAAAAAATGAGATAATAAATATAAAAAGTTGATCAATCATAATGAATGTATCTCCGTTTGGTGCAGTTCATGTTCGTGTAGTTTAGCATTTTGTTAATTTTTATCACAAATTTTACGGTACAATATATGTACTAGTATGGGCCGAAATTACATTCAATCAACTTCAGTAAAGTTAAACCATAATTAAAAATTAAGTAATACACTTTTAAGTACGATCCACCTCATTAATCCGCCTCAACAAGGTAAGTCAAGATGCGCTCGAGGTATTTGCACTAGTTCAAGTAAATGTTTGGTCTTGGATTTTTGCAAAGTCCTGTTGTAATTCCTTTACGTATCCCAACTGGGTTTTGTACCCAGTGGATTGTATGAGGCTTGTTGTTTAATGTTTTCTTGTGTTGCTTTGGTTGTTCCTTATTTAGTTGGAAGGTGTTCATTGGTTGGAGGTTGGTAAGGCGATAGCTATTTATGTATAAGGGTTGTATCATCCCTGAAGTGGTTCCCATTTATTTATTTTTTATTGCTGATCAAAAAAAATTAAAATAATATAAATAACGCACATTCCAAAAAGTAGGTATGTCATTAATTACAGTACTCTGGCATCTGAGTGTCGTGCCCCTTTACTGACTTGAGCGTCGGAAACAGACACCTCGTTCGATATTCCTCAGAAGACCGAGTGATTGAGTAACCTTAACTCAAAGGAGTAGCATAAAATCTGAAAGTAGAAGTTAAAATATAAATCGATCGTCCGATAAAAAAAAGACAAAGCTTCTTAATAGTTCTGTAGTTTACTTTTTAGTTTCTAGAACTAATGATAAATGGATGGAAGTAGAAGATATAAGTGGTTATAATTTTGAGAGTAAAAGTTGGTTTTGATTATTAGGGAAAGGAATGGAAAATTAATCTGGAAACTAAGAGTAACTTTGAAGTTACGGTGTTGTACACGTGTTATCTAGAAGAAGTGAGGTTTGTTTGACATTAAATGATTTTAGGATGTTGATTATAATATGATTTAAATTCGATGACTTTGTCGTTGGTGCTGTGGCACTCACGGCCGCAACCTTTGAAACTAACTTCTAAATTCTTTCCTTTTTTTGAGTTCTTCACACTTAACTCCACTCGTCAACTCTCTTCGCTTTTCTTTTATTCTTGTCCCATGCGTGGTCACACCACAGCTCAGCCAAAATCCTGATTTCTGTTCCTATAATTTTTTTACTTATTACTATTTTATTCATTGTTTCAGATCTTAAAATTAGACGAAAAATAAAGATTAAATTATAAAATATATATATTTTTGTTTTATATAATATTTTTTTTATAAGATTAAGTTAAGTTTAAAGTTTAGTGGTTTAACGAGATTTGTTGATCATTGTTCAATTATCTATAAATATATATTGATATTTTATTTTATGCGTGAGTAATGTACGGTTGAATATTGTAATAGAATGGTATATGATATACACTGCTCTGTTTTTAGTGAAAAGAATATATGCATGATTATTTTTTATTATTAACGTGAATGAAAAGCATATGAAGGAAGAAAAACTATATAAGAAGTATAACGAAGTCCGAGACAGAAGAAAAAGAAGCGGTTCATTGCATGCAAAAAAGTGAACAGCTGAAACACAAGTACTATAGTCCTTGTAAATGGAAAACAGAACATGACTCTTACAAGTGCTTAAGCGTAAAACAAAGGGGCTTAAGCATAAAACAAAGGGGCTTAGCGCAGACACAACTAAGAAAAGGTAAAAGTCATCAATGGGAATACCTTTGAAAACAATGAGAGAAAAATGCTTGGTTAATATGTGTTGTTTGAAGAGACAGAGATTTGAAGCAGTTTGATCATCTCACTATTAAACTTATCACATATGACGTGGTACTTAATTTCGATTTCTCTTATGAAAACTTATACAATGTAATTTGTGTCACAGACTCGTTATCGCAGAAGAAAAGTGTTGGTTTGATGTGTTGAGCATGCAAGTCTTTAAGGAGATAAGTGTTCTACTGTAAATTATAGGTTGTGCCTACTAAGACATATATTCAACTTCAAAAGAGCTTTGAGAGATTCTGAGTTGTTTTTTATGTTTCCAAGAAATAATGGATTCACCAAGACGTCATGGTTTTTACCTTAACTCTACATACCATATTAAAATAAAAATAAATAAAATAAATCTTTTATGTTTAAAAAACAAGTAGAGTTATGTATTTATTAAGAGAAAACATGAAAAAAAAAATATTGACTAAGTCATTAAAGAAAACAAAAATATCTAATAACATCTTGAAATATTTAACAAAAATTATACAAGAAACATAAGAAAGCAAGAGAGAGAACAAAAAAAAAAAAAACATTTCATGCAAAAAGCTAATAGCTGAAACTCAAATACTACGGTATTTATAAGCCAAAAAATATAGAGCATGATAAAACACAGAGGAGGAACCAAAAAATGGTAAAAGCTGTACATTGTGAGATTAAATTAGTGGAGGAATATGAGAGTTCCATCTGAAGCACTCACGTGACTGATATGAAAATAAGTATTTTCTTACCAACCTTTGAACAACTAAGAAATTCAGAGTATCTGATACAGATTTTTACGCGAGTGAAATTGTGTTTGATCAATAATATAATTTGAAATCGGTTTGGGAATAATTTAAATTGAGATTCAATATTTAATTAATTTTAATAAATAATCTATGTAAGGCACAGTTTGTGCATAATAAAATTACTCTTTTAAAAAAGTTAGAGAAAAGCTAGTGATTCTTCCAACCAAAAGAGCCTATTTTTACTGTTATGCCAGAAAATGCTAGCATAGGTTCATCTTTATTCTACATTTAGCAAATAAAGTTTTAATTTAAAAAAAAAATATATATATATATATATATATATATATATATATAAACATGTGTACAGCCGAGTACCATGTATACTATCCAGCACCGAGTACCAGAAACACATTCATACTTTGTCCAACAACAATCTCTCTAGTACTTTCTCCATATCTGGTTTAAACAAAATATTATTAAGGCTTAATAGCAGAATTAGATAAATGTTTAACTCAAATAGGCTTCTTTAATCACTAATAAAGTCCTTCCTTGTAACAACAGTATAACATTTTACACTGAAAATTCAGAAAGTATGATGATTAGCATCATATCAGAAATAGCGTGAATTAAAAATTGGATTCAGTGGTGTCATATTCTTCACAGCAGTACCACTTCAACGGACATTTCTAAATTATGTCAATGAAGAAATCCCTATCTTGAGCTTTTTAAAGAATATAAAAATGCTCCAAACCAAAAAAACTAGCCATAGCCATATTCTTCAGTGATATCAACATTGAAAGTGTGATGGAGAGGAAGAGAGAAGATGGGTATCTAGCTGGGCCTTGAAGAGATCAAGTCGGGAATCTCCAAGGCGTGAAGAATATGCTGCTTGCTTGTACTGGGCCCATGTGAAGGGCTTATATAAACTTCGATTCTGCGGCGGTGACAGCATCTCGGGTAGAGGAGCAATCCACCAATCAAGTGGTGGTGCTGCAAAGTACATCATTGACATCCTTGCCTCCAACGTGTTGGTCAATGCCCTGTGCCTCACGCTCATGAACTTTCCATTTGTCATAACCTTCATTCATGTCAAACAAAATTCATCAGTGTTTGATGCACTTTGGAATATTAAAGTGGTGTAGATTGTGTTAGATAACAAGTTACTGGTAAAAGTGAAAGTGAGAAAGGGAGGAACCTGCAACACATCGCCAACCATGACAAAGAAATTGGTGGGGTCGGGAGGAACAGGAAGCCACAGCCCCTCACGGGTGTAAATCTGAAGGCCACCCACGTCGTTGGACCGCATGATGGTCAACATCTGAGGGTCAGAATGCGCCCCGAAACCAATGCTGTTCTTGTTACCCTTCGTCTTCACCTTCAATGGAGGGTAGTGATTGATCCTCAGAACAGAATCGCTGTGAAAATCTCTGATGAGACTGCTAAGAGCTAACTTGTCTGGGACCCCCAACCCCTCAACCACAAGATCTAGAATATCGCACGTTACTTCTTTCACTACTTCCACATATTCCTTCACAACAACACTACCAAACATACAAACAGAGTAACATGGTTTAGGACTAACAATAACAACTTCTTATTTGGTATAGAAGAAAAATGGTTTTGAAAATGATATATTTGTTTGGGTTTTGTCAGTTACTAACTTGTTAGTGATCTAAGATTTGGTCTATTATGGGGAAACAAAAGGACAACATGGTCACGCTCGCAAGATTGTACGAAGAGAAACCGATGCAAGTTATGGTAGCACAAATAACTTGAATTTGTTGTCCTTTCTACGGAAGGTTCATGAACTGTGAACGAGTAACATGGTTGTCGTACAATTTACTTTTCTTTAATGTGATGGGCCATTGGGCCCATCCTTACTCTCCAAGTTAGCCCTATTCAATCAAAATCATTTTCAATTTTTATTTGCCTACTGCCAGTTATCTCTGTCACATGTTAGACTAATTACATATACAATGTACAATCCTTTGCTTATATTTCTATTTGGTCTACATTGGTTAATATAACAAATTATCTGTTAGTAATATAAAAGTTTTAATAAATAAATTAATTTAAAGAGCTAATATGATTGTTTCCTTATCCAAGAATGAATTTTGTTTATTAAGCAAAGATTGCAAATTCTGGTATAGACTAAAATTAATCTCACTTACTAAAAACTATATGCATTTAAGTTTAACTTGTAGTAAATTGGATTAGCTAACCAACCTATGATAAAGAAACAAAAACAAACTCTAATACAATAATAATAATAATAATAATAATAATAAACTACACTGTTCACGCTTCTCCTTCTTCTTTTCCACTCTTCTTTTTTCTTATTTACTTTTTTTGAAAATGAAAATCTATTAATTCACGCTCTTTTTTCCTACTATACTGTTTTCGATTTTTTACCCTCAGCCGCCACACACACCACTTTATAACTATTTGTGTATGATATACATATTAATATAATATCTATAATTATAATTTATAAGTATTATTTTATATATATATATTAATATATTATACACATATTAATACAATAATTTTAAATTTAATTTCAGTTAGGAAAAAAACATAAAACTAAAAGTTTTTTTTTTTAAATTAAGTTAGTTAGTTGGTTTAAGTGAATGAACTTTCTAAACTTAGCGATAAGGGAATTGAACTAAGTTGACTGCCATTTAACGAAAGGTATATTAAAAAAGACACAAAACTTAAAAGTTATATTTTTTTAATTAAGTTGTTTGTTTAATCCACTGTAGATAGAATCAAGTTTTTTTTTTTTTGTTAAACTATTGGTAAGTAGAGTTGTTAAAAATAGTGATAGCGATTAATAGCTAATATATAAGAAAAACGTCATACATACCAATTGAAAAACAGGTGTAATTAACATTTTTTTACTATCCTCTATTATAACTATTTGATGAGATTTGATTTGTTATATGAAAAAAAAGAATTAATGAAGGAATGAGAAAGAAAGGTGAATGAAGTGGAAGGAACCTGAACTTGGTGGAATCGTTAGCGATGGTTTTGGATCTCTGGGCTATGGAGAGAGGGTTAGCATGAAGTAGAAGATACTCGAGGTCACCCATATCTCCATTGGGCCCAATGTTGGTGAAGCCGTAACCGAAAGGGCTTGCGGGCCCAGCCCGACGCTTCTGGTGGCTGGGTTTTGAGAAAAACTCTCCACCTTCTTCTTCCAATCTTGCAATAACCTCCTTCGGCACACTGTGGTTAACCACTCTGAAGAAACCGTATTCCTCGCAGGCTTTCACCACACTCTGCGATAACTGTGACCTTTCCATGGATAGGTCAATGGTAGGGATTCTCATTGCCTTTGTGGCTGTTGGAGAAGAAGGAACAACCATTCCTCTCACTCTATATAAGAGAAAATATCTCCTTTTATTTGATCGATGCACAACACCTATCTTTGCAGGGTATAGACTATAGTGTACCTCTTGTTTACACAAAACCTCCTCTTATGTGTCTCTATATATATTTTATCCAACCACACTCATCATCAAACTTTAATTAAATCAATTCTAATTTCAATAACTAAATTACGCGTACGGAACACATTTATGTCAAATAATTAAGATACGTCACATTTATGTGAATAAACCAACCTTCTTCAACTCTTTTATGGATTTTCTCTTCATTTTCTTTTCTAAATACCCAAGGAAGAACATAACTCAGCGTCATATGTTATATATATATATATATATATATATATATATATATCATGCCTTTTGGATTCTACCATTGTTTTTTTATAACTGATAACTCTACTAACAGAAATCATAATGTTAAAATTAATTGTAGGGGCATAGCCGAGACCTAGACAATCTGAGTGAGACCTGGTCAAACTGACTCAGATCAAAAGAGAACCGGCTGAAATCAGAAAACCCGCCCGAGATGACCGAAATCAGGGAAATCTAGTCGATGGCCGACTCATACTTGAGGATCTGGCTGACGGCCAACCCTGATTATCATTAATACTCAAATCAAGGTCATCGAAGTTAATTCATCATTAAGAATTAGATAATGCAACCATAAGCGGTATCTACCTCGATAAACGGGCCCAACAAGATAGACACATTAGAATAATATAAATAATACGCATCCCAATGAACGATATCCCTGCTCACCTAACCGACTGAAGGAAGTAGAAAAAGACTTCAATAGTTCTTTAAGTCTCATCTTATAAGTTTTTTAATTATGATATAATTGACGTTATATATTATTATTTATTTTATTTATCTTTTATTTTGTGTTTGTGTGTATGGTTTTGAAAATGAATCGGAATAATAAAAGCTGATTCACTTTTTACGGGAATAATAAAACATTTTTCTTTTTCATATTTTTGCGACACTTTTGGTTGATAACGTACCACAGCATTCGTAGCGGTGGACGATGCTTTTGGACAGCCTTTGGTTGTCGAAATCTTGAAACATGAGAAAAATGAGAGAAAAGTGGATGATGATAGGTGATTTGACATATGAGGGAAGAGAAAAATATTAACATTCTTATATTTAACATTTTTTTATTTTTTTTTTATGAGATGAGCGTTGTGTTTATTATATTTGAAATTGATTTGTTCTGTTGTTTGTGTCACTGTCGACCCAGAGGGAAAGGACGTTGATAATTTATGAAGAATGAGTTGTTGAAAATAGTTGGGAGGGAAACTGAAATAATGGAGTGAGTGAACTGGAAACATTGAACACGATCCATTGCCTTCGCTTCCATCGTCCTCATCAAACACAGGTAAAAAAAAGTTGCAGATATTGTGGACCTTCTTAGATTCAAACATTCACTGAAAAAGAAATAAATAAATATAAGGACCCATATTTTTGGTTTACTTTTTTAGTATGCAATACCCATATCTTGATGGGGAGGGCTAACGAATTTTTTATTTTTTTTTAAATTAAATTCATATAGGGTTTAAGATATAACATGTTGGAAATTTCAATGAAAACTAATTTCTCAACATCAAAAACTCTCGTATCTTGTGGTGGAAAATTATTCAAATTCAACTTTCAAAAAATTTAAATTCTAAATTATTTTTTCATTGATTTTAGGGGGGGAATCTAGTAATACTATTCATTGTTAAGAATGTGAAAAAAAAAATATTAATTACATTTCACGATACATTGGAGTTTTTATTTTTTTATCGTTTTTAAATAAGTCATGCTAAAAGTTTTGAAGCTTTATTCTAATTAATAGTTTTCATAAGCATCTACATTTTTATGAACTTTTATTAACACTTTCTCTTATTTTTCTTATTAAACACTCTTCATTATAAAAGTAAAGTTACTAAGATTTTAAAAACTGTTGTTGTGAGTTGATCGATTTTATTATTGTTACTTGTTGGATACTATTAAGCTATAAGTTAAGCACTCTACACCAATAGTATCAAATTCAATCAATTACAACAAAAATGTGAACAAGACTTTCCTTTAATATCTCAACATCCATGTTATTAAAGTTTTATAAATTTCAACATTTAATCAATTCTAATTCTAAACTTCCTCAAATTATCATGATTTATGCTACCCAACTTAGGGATTAATCAATCATAGTACTAAACTTTCTCAAACTATCATGATTTATGTTACCCAACTTAGGGATACTCTTGTGCTATCTGTAATGTACATAAAGAGTGTCGACAACTCCTCCTCTATTTGTCTTCTCAACCATTTATGTCAATGGTCACCTTCTCGCAATCATGTGCTCCACTCCCAAGCCTCCGACAACCAAACTTAGCTACCATTATGGTTAGTGAGAAATTTTGTTTTAGGAAAAGTTGAAACGTATTAAGGTGATTGACAAAAAACCTAAGATGGTGTGAGACCTTTGAAATGTCACATTTGTGGAGGAAGATGATTAGGATTGAGATAGAAATGAGAGATAAGGTTTGATTGCGAGTGATGACGAGACTCTGACGTTAAAACATGTGTGCACAAGAGTGTCACGCACACTTGTCATATTATCATCAATTAATGTCGTTCATGCGAGTTTAACATAAATGACCAAATTATACCTTTAAAATACTTTGGGACCAATTTTTTTTTTTAAAAAAAACCACTATAATAAATTGAACATTACAAAAAATGTATGTATTCCTAATATCTACTAGTGATAATTAAAATTAGTTGAGAAGATACAAACTTTAAAAATTAAATAATATTAGTTAAGATTCAAATGATAAGAGACACTAACCACTTATAAAATACATATCTCGTGGTGAAAAAAAAAAGCTCAACTTTAATGCTCTAAATTCAATTCATTCAAACTTTTATAGTAGAATAATAATCTCATCTACAATTTTCTAAGTGGTAAACATTTTCTTAGCCTTGAATTATAAGATAAAAATACTTAAATATCATGTCGGTAGATTGTTAACCATATGAAAATTCCCAATAATGAATTATAATATAAAAATACTTTGATATTCAACTGGTAAATTTCCAATATTATACAATCAACCAATATTGAATCTTAAGATGAAAAGGTTTAAATAACATGCTGTCAGAAAAGATAGATAAGCATTAAAAACTAATTGATGACAATGTAGTATGCATTTTAGTCTTAAATATACACGTCTTTGATTTTTTTACCATTGTAGTACAATCTTGTTATGATATTGTTAAAGACAAATTTAAAGATGATAAGACATAAAATTTAATCTTATATTATTTTAACTAACACTCGCGGATTAATAATAGCAAACAAAACAATTTTGGTTCGTTTATTAAAAGCTACCTAGTGTGAAGGAGGTAGGCGTAGGAGATAATATAACATTTTAACAAAATTTATTAATAAATGAAATATATCCACTTAAAGATGATGAAATTGTAAATTTAATATTTTTTATTAAAACATATAAAGAATAATTGTGTCGTAAAGACAAGAAAAAACCGATTCATGATTATGAAACAGTGAATAACAATAACTAAATGTTGAGTTCAATAATTTCTTCTCAGAATTTGTGACGAGTAGATAAAAACCATTTTATTTTTCATAATTTCATAGTAGGTATATCATTGTTTTATTTATATGTTCAATAATTTACGATACTTATACTCTATATAACATAGATACGGATATGGACACTGACACGAACACGGATACGGACACAAAGATAAGTATAATCTTTAAAATGTAGTATATGTGAACACAAATCTATATATTATATAATTTTGAATTATATAAATTGAAAATAAATATTTATGTGCAAAAGTATGTTTCAGATTCTGTTGGGAGCAGAAAGATATCATGACTAGTTCAAAAAAATTTGTTCATTATTTTTATAATTATAATAAAAATTTATACAATAAATTCGAGTTTTTAAAATATTATTGTATTTATATATTTTAAAATTGTGTTAGAACCATGTTAGAATTTTAAAAAATCCAACAAATATTTTTTGAATTGAACACTTCACTGATAAGTGTCTTACGAGTGTCGTATGAATGTTGACACTAATACGTATGTTCGAGACATGGATACTCCATTTCAGAAAAGTGTCTTAAGTCTCATATATATGCTTTACTTTTCAAATTTTTTATCACATAAATTATTTCAAAGTTGTTGAATTAATAATTAATAGATGTATATTTTTTACTCCCAGGAATTATAGTAATATAACATAACATGCTTGGTGAAGAAAAAATGGCATAGTATTTTTCATTGGAAAATGGAGAAACCTAGTAAGGACAAGGAAAGTAATACGACGTCGTTGCCATGTCCATTCTAAAATTTTAATATGACAGTGAAGAAAGTGAGAGGGAAAACTGAAACGGGAAGAACAAAGCTGTTTAATTCCCCCAAATTCCATACTTGATCCTGAAACCCTAACTAGTCCATAACTGTGTGTATAATTGTGAATTATGGATGCCAAAGATATTCTGGGATTGCCCAAAAATTCATTTCCCCCTCTCGAGAAGAAGTCTCGGCCTCCCAAAGAGTCTCAAAGAAAACCAGATGGCATTTCGCGCGAGGTACCTATCTTTCTCAATTTCAACAATAAAAATGTTATGTTAAAGATTTTGTTTATGGTCACTGCATTCAATTCAATTGATTTTTATCTGTAGGTGTACGCGCTTACTGGTGGATTGGCCCCTCTTATGCCTGCAATTGAAGCTTCTCAATTGAAGAAAAAGACTCCTCCTCTCGAAAAGGTTGTTTCTTCTTTTTATTTTGTTTTGGCAATGCTCAATTACTTCAGTGATTTAATTTATTGAGTATTTTCATATTTTTCTTGCTTCTTCAGATCACCTGGCAGTGGCTTCCTTTCACCAACTCTGCTCGTAAAGATAATCTCCAACTTTACCACTGGGTCAGAAATAGTCTTAGTATAATTTTATATATTCTGTGGGTTAAAATGTTGAATTATTTCCTATAGTTGTTTCCATTTTAAGTTTTAGTTCCTGAATGGCACACATGCATAAAAGTTGAGCTATGTTACTGGTGTTAACACTGGAGAAATCTTTTAGGTGGTATAATACTGTTACAAAAAATCTTTCGTGGTGGTGATAATCTGCTACAAAAGTTTGTCTAGGAACTAGGCATCTAGTTATCTTGTATATGGATTAACACATAAAATTGAGACAAGTACACGGGCCAAACAAAAAACTCAACCCTATTCGTGATTATGAGCATACGAGTAATTGCAATTTGTCTTATAAATCAGGTACGAGTTGTCAATGGTGTTCCTCCTACGGGCGACTATTCTTTTGCCAAGTATAATAAGGTAAATGCTTTGCGCTGCTTTGCTTTTGAATTTGGTTTTGGTCAATATTTGTATAATTGAATGTTAGTTTACATGCTGTGGTACAGGCAGTTGATGTGATCAAATACACAGATGAGGAGTATGACAAGTTTTTGACAAATCCTGTAGGTATCATGTCTAAATATATATTTTTATAGAAATTTATGAATGATTTTCTCAAACTATAATGTTTTACCCTTTAAATTTATTTGTGTTAACACCATGGTAGTATCACACAGGACATAATACAATACTACCACTTTGATATGATTTGGAAGTCTGGTGATGCAAATTGTTTAGTGGGTTGGGTGGGGGTTTAGGGTTCACATATGAACCAAAAAAAAAATGACAAGGAAGGTAAGTTTGCTGGTGGTGGGCCATTATTACCCGGAGATGTTAAAATATCCTAACCCTTAAAATCTCACTGTTGTCGTTAAAAATTCTTACGGGACTATTTAAATAGAAGACTTAAGAGTATATGTGCTGTCTCGTTATATATTTTTATTCTATCTAGATTTTCACTTTTCACTGACTGACTTGATTTTCTTACTTTTAAAATAAGTCCACATTATCCTTTTATATCAATGTTATACAACCTTCAAGTATCACTTGATGTCATCCCTCTCCACTATTCTATATCTGGGTTGACATTTTAAACGGAAAAGCGCAATAGATAGGTTAGAGTTATGATATTTGTTTTTATTTCTCATTTGTTTCTTTATACCCATACATAAACACATGGTTTTGTTATTGATCATGAATCTTACGATCCCCTAGATAATATTCAAAAAATAGGCTTTCCAATTCACACTTTGTATCCCAATTCAACTACCTTGGTTAACACCATTAGGTGTTACTTGCTTTTTACATATGTTGGTATTTATAAATCATAGTATTGCATATTTTTTTTTCCTGGAAGAGAAGGATATCATGTTATTTCTCTGTGGTTTCTTCAGTCATTAGTTTAACAAAATTTTGTCTTACAATATTGATGGATTGGTAGACAACTTTTAATGGTGAGATAAGCAAGCGTGCCTAGGACCTGGAGGATTTATGGTAGGAGAAACATAAAAGAAAAACAGCAATATTTAGTTTGGTTTGTTATGTTTTCTGTTTTGGCTTGTGAGACCACCAATAGTGGGAGATAGGGAAGGAGTGAGCTGCATGTATTCATGGATTTCTTTTTCTGTAATTACTCTGGGATTCTAGCTTGGGCAGGGATGATTTTTCTAGTGGAGCACTTACGCTGTTGGCGGAGGTCATAGTTATCTTATTTATCTGTATTCAATTATGCAACTACACATATCTGTTCCCGGGTTTCCATTTCAAATCCTTGAACCTCAAGTTTAGTGTGAAATTGGATGAATTAGTGTGCCTTTTTTTTTTTTCTATGGATAACAACAGTAAGATTATATTAATTTGATCATCAGAATTCTGAACCATACATAACGGTACTTTGTTTAGTTTTGGCAACTGAGTCTTGGCCAAATTTCTCATTTACTTTTTCTGAGGGTGTCTCTTGTGAGAAATACCTTTTGGTTTGATGTGACAAAATTTGTTTGACTCTTGGTCTTGCCTGAGCTTATCTATACATTAATGTAAGAGGATTTAGGAAGATTTATTTCCACATCAATAGTTCGCGATGGAGTTGGTGGTTTTGGTAGAATGATACAGTAAAATGTTGGATATTTTTTGAAGCCTTTGAATTGGATAATGCTAGTAAGAGTAGGGTCAGAATTTGAATCATTGTTACCCTTAGGTTTTTTCAATCAAAAGAACCTGTCTTTTGAATTTGATAGCTAACTATACGGATGGGTATTTGGGTTCATATATTTTTCCTTACACTTTATCACGATGGTTGGTTCCAAGAACATAAAATGATTATTGGTTCCAAGGGACATATTTGTGATCAATTTGGAAGGATCTGTATCTATGAGCCTAGTTTAACTTCACATATGCTTTGTTAGTACACACTAAATTGTGCTTTTCATCTGTAAGATTGCTTACCCTTAACTGCACCTGTGCTGTGTGCTTTTCATAATTTAAAGTCAACACATGTAATATTTCATGTTAATGTTTTTTAGATCAATCTTGATCATATCTTAAGTGCATTGCTCTATTCCATTGTACTTTACATATGTAGATGTGGACCAAAGAGGAGACGGATCAACTATTTGACTTGTGCGAGAGATTTGATCTCCGATTTGTTGTAATAGCTGATAGGTTTCCATCATCCCGGACTGTAGAGGAATTAAAGGATAGATATTATAGTGGTATGTATTTGTTCAACAAATTATTATATTTTTCATGTTTCTTTTTATTATACTTTATTTTGATTTTAGGGTAATATGTTTAACGTGATTTTTCATCTCATGCCTCTTGTCATATAGTTTCGCGGGCTATATTGGTTGCTAGAGCTCCATCTTCTGGGGATGTTGCAGCACATCCTCTTGTTAAGGTGCATTTTAAAAACATGAATCTGCCTTGGGACATTGCACCTTATCATAGTAGTAACTTGTCCTTCCCCATTGTAGGAATTGTATAATGTTTCACAAGAAATGGAGCGAAAGAGAGCACTGTCCATGGTCCTCTCCCAAACAAGGCAACAAGAACGAAGAGATGAAGAGGTTTTGAATTGTTTTTTAGATTATAGTCATCAGTTTCTGCAATCTGTGTACCTTCATAGAAAATAAGGTATATTACCTACTTCTGTTTTATGCAGGTTCTTGTTGAAGCAAAAAGAATAGCTGAATCTCGCATTCCTCCCAAGGTAATTTTTTTTAAAGAATGCTTTTCTATAATGTCATTAATTACTTGTGGAGGGGGGAATTGTTATCAAGAATCAATTTCAGATGATCTAATTCTTATTTCTTGGTTACTTGTGATACAACCTTTTGACTAGTATGGTGTTCTTATTTATTTTTGTTTCACACAAAATTTTCCTGCTGTTTATCATTTCTTTTGCGCTTGGAGGTAACTAGAGCTGTGTACTCATAACCTCATTAGTTTTTAGTTTTACTGACATTAATATACATGTTGAAAGGCTGTCCTTGAATTGCTTGTTCCCAGTTCACAATTACCAATTTGAGACAGCAATATTCATGGAATTTATAAAACGTTTTCACTTTAAGATGCACAAGCACCTGTGTGTGTATGTCATTATGAATCAATCTAGTTGCTAGCTCCAGCCGAGAATATTTATTGTGCACCAAGCTCCACCTCTGGTTGTGACCCAATTCATTTATAAGGGATTTCTTTTGGTGCTATTAATGAAATGGGACCAAAACCACCATAACCCACATTGCCCTATATTGAACCATGTACTGAATGATGCCTTTGTAGATACGAGCATGTCCCCACGCCAGTGTAGGATACACTTCACTCTTTGTTTACTCATGGAATACTCTAGAAATAGACTTTAACTGAGGCCAAGTTTGGATTGTGTATTCAGATGACACATGCGTTTTATCTTGTGTTTTAGGTTGCTGAAGAGTCTCAGTTGGCTGCTTCTAATGCTGGTGCAGAAGCTACAGAGAGGGCTGTCCCTGGTGAAACTGTATCTCCATCGAATGTGCAACTTCCATCAATGGTTGCGCCTTCCATATTATCAGATAATGCATCTACAGTAGCTTCTCTTCGTATGGTAAGTTCTATAGTAGGTTCCCGGTGATGCAGCCTATACCTTCTCTTCATTGACACTTCTGCTCTAAACACCTCCCATTTCCCAAAGCTCATTCTCTGCCATGCTCATCGGGAATGTTAAGACTGATATAATAATTAAAAAATTTGATCTTAGCTGATCGTACTATTTCAAATGACTATTTTGTAGAGACCATTTTCATAAATTTTTAATGCTAATATATTAAACACAGTCTAATAACTAGAAATATTTCAGCTACGTGTATATTTGAGAACATATGCACTTGAGCAAATGGTGCAAGCTGCAAACTCATCTGCTGGACTTCGGACTATCAAACGTGTTGAGCAAACCTTGCAAGACCTTGGGGTTTGTCTTTACTCACTTGAACTTTTAATACAGTTAAGATATTTCATTTGTTTGTTTGTCCCTGATATTCATATAGTATTCACTGATATTTATTTGTAACAATATATAAAGGCAAATGTGAATGAGCGAGACACCTGTTAAGGATTAAAAAATGAAAATTATTTAATGAAAATAATCGCTTTTAAGTCCTTTGTATTAATTGTTGTACTTTTCATTAAATACTTTTTTATTCCTTAACAAGTACCCTTTGGGCACTAATTAGTTCTCCCTTTGTTTTTCTCTAGGAATCTATCAGAATTGATTAACATAATTGAATGGGTTAACTTGTTAGAATAGGTATAGGTTCACATATGCATTGTATTACCTATGTGTAGGTTGATCATTACTTTTCATATATCTTTGATGTAAGGGTTCCTATAAATGAATGAATTAGCCAAGAGATGAAATAACCTCTTAGCACTTTTTCCATATTTTCTCTCTCAAGTGAACCGTTTAGGATGCTAAAGGCCCCTTCCAAACTATTTTACTGAATTAACGGTTTTTTTTTCAAAAAATGCCCTATTACTCAGCAATTTTATCTAGTCAATAGATAATAAATGCAGTAAATTAATTTCTTACACTCATCACGAAAGAGTATATCACTAGTCAGAGCTGCCTCTTTCATTCCCTTTACCTTTGTATAGGATGCAAATATTCATTACTTAAGTGGAATTTAGAGACTAAGAGAATGTGATCCCAATAATTTTAAGGGTATTCTGAAAAATAATGCAAATTGTCGACGAATTTAATGACTAACTAAATGAAATAAATTTCTTAATTGTTGTGAAGTGAGCTGTGCACAGCACACATACACACATGCTCACTTCCTTTTTAATTAGTTAGTTCTACTTTGATTGCAGGTCAATTTGAAACCAAGAGTTCCAACAAAAGCTGTTTGTGCGGAGCATCTTGAATTAAGAAAAGAAATACTAACTTGGCTTAATCTCCAGAAACAGGTATACTTGCTACTGTGGTTTTGGGGATTACACTAGTTAGAATGTCCATATGCTTGTATGCCTTTCTTAGCTTTATTTTTCTATCGGAGTTGCAACATCAATATTGGCTTGCTTTTCCCCAAATTGTTTAATTTAATTACTTGCTAAAATATTTGTTTCAGGTTCAATATAAAGAGGCAGAAGGTTCCTCTTTTCGTGATGGGTCATATGGTGAAACACCTGGCACACCTAAGGTTAGAAATCTGGCTTTTTATTTTTCTATTTCCCCCTCTATTTCTTTCCTTATTTTTGGCCTGTCCTAGCATTAACCATGAATCTGTGATTTGGAAACTACTGACAGCATTTACATCGTGCTGGGGATCAGGATCGGACGTTCGTTCCAGATGCAATGAATTTCGGAGGTAATATATTTTGTCTGCACCTGCTCTACCTAATTTCCTGTAATTGATGGCATTTTTGTTTATTTATTATTAAAACTGTGCTTATAACTGTGGCTTCAGTGGAAAGGGTTGGCAAAAAGGACCAAAAGCGCAAGGTACACTACAAAATTTGTCTATTTATTTTCTTCTTCAGTGCTTGATTCTCACTTACCTGTGGACTATTTTCCTAGCGTATTATTATTGATCTTGAAAATTATAATTTTTGCAGGCACCTGGAGCTCCATCGGCTCATAAAAGACCTAGAAAACTAAAGGCCACAGATCTCTAGTTCCTCTGGTGAGAGCTTATATTTTTCACAGATGATTCACACTGGTAGTTTGGCATCGTTCTTTTATAATTTAGTATTCATCTTAACCATTGTGTGCTTCTGTAATTAATATTTTTGCTTCAATCTTATGGTACTTGTTTCTTCAATTTTCTCTTCTACAATTGACTAGCACAACAAAGCTTGTTGATGCATTGTATTTACTGAAAAATGTTTTGTATGTTATTCACCAGGTGGCAACCGAGAAAAAAAGGTGTTTAAATTCCGAGAATTGTTTCAAACAAAATTATGAATGTGGAAACTGGCTATTAACTCAACACCTGGAAATTCTGATTGTGGTATATTTAGTCTAACTGAAGCTCTGTTTACTTCGGCCTGCAATTTTAGACTAATGCCACTCTTGGTCTTCAATGTAAAGAGAAAAGTGAGATCCCTGGATGAGTGAGATCTCCCATCTTTTGCATGTTCTCAGAAGCTGGACTTTATTTCTCATGCTGATAATGCTTTGTAGGGATACCAGGTACAAAAGTGGCTTCTTATTTAGATATGCATGTATATAAGTTTAGGAATGGGAATTCCGGATGTTCTTGAAGGCTTCTGAATGCTGAAATTGGGAGCGAATGTAACGACTGCTTCGCTTCATAAATGTTTCTAATCGTTTGCACACCAAATGAAAAAGCTGTTGTGATAATTCAAACTAAATGAAAATAGTTTATTCAAATTTATTGTTGTCTTGGAAAATTCGTGGAATAGCACAGGAACTAAGGCCAGGAGTAACTTATTGATGAATTTTTCTCTTTAATGATTTTCTTAGTTCTATATATATGCTCGACGCCTTTTCTCCGCAGACAACTCTTATCGAAGCTGCCAAAATATGAAGAGAAATACAAATTTTATGACAAGCGATAATTAAAATACGCAGACAAATAAATAAGTGATTGCCTCATAATTGGTGGGTATTCTTCAGTTTAGGAAAAGATTATTCCGTAGGTATTTCCTGCAAGCCTGTTGGTGGGTTAACAACTTAACCAGTGTAGTAATGTTTCGTTTGCTTGCATCATTGAGCTGGAAGATTTCTTTTTATACCTTCATAAATTTTTTCTGCACTTTTCCATAAATATAAAAATTCTCATTTCCTCTTCTGGTTTATGGAAAAATAATTTTCAGAATGTACAATATGAAAGTAATTTTTTGCATGATTTTTTTTTTTAATTGTATATTTTAGAAGTAAAAAATGGCTTCCAGGTTGTGTAATTTGAATTTTTATTATGCAATTGCAAACGAAACTGCATTTTAAATAATCGCTTTCTGAATGTATGTTAATTTTTTTGAGTTCGCATACCCGGATTCGAGGGAATTAGTACTAATGCTAGAATGTCAGGAAGTAAAATAAGGAAAGCGGAGACAATTGTTTTTATAATGAATATTTACTTATTTAATATTTAAAAAAAAATATGGGATCTACTAAAGTGTGTAACAATTGTTTATTGGGAACAAAATAAACATCAAACCTCGTTAGTGATTCTTGAAGAGTGGGCACTGTGCTTCACAGTACCGGAGTGAGAAAGAAGAAATACATAAAAAAAGGCCATTTTTTTAATAATTCAATATATTTTGATTTAAAACAGGACCTCTTTTTATCTGTAATTTTATAAGATAGATTTTAGAAAAATAATAAGATTTAAGGCCCAATTTAGTTCTTAAAGGACATAAATCACTTAAGAAACTCTGAAGATTATAAACATGGAATTCTTTAGTCTTTCAATTATTTTTATCACATAATTTATCCCTTAAAAATTAACATCTATCAAATTAATTGCTTTACCCAAGACCCAGCTGCAATAAGCAGCTGATCCTCATCCAACTATATTCATACAAAAATAAAAACTAATCACAATTCAATTAAAATTTAGTATTCCAAAGAAAAGAAGAGACAATGGCATACATTAGAAGTCTAGTACATTAACCACAGAAGAAGTTTCCACCCTAAACTTCAAGATACAAACAATAAAAAGAACTGCTACATTCCCTCCATTATTGGTAACTCTACATTTTTTTTGAGGAGGATCGTTTATAAGTGGAAGACAGATTAAGGCATGGTTGAAGAGAAGGTAATGAATGAGATTGGTAGCTAGGCAGAGAAGGTAACATTGAGAATGTCTGGAAACCTCTCCTTGATGGCTGCTTTGATTCCGGATCCAATGGAGTCAGGTCCAACATACTTAACGTGGCACTCCTCACCTTCAACGGATAACACTTCTACGCTGCCTCCATAATTCTTTATGGCCGGTCTCAATATATCAAGATGACTATTCACAGCCTATTCAAACGCAATGCAAACCACAAAGGCAACAACCTTCAAACTCATTTCAACTTAATTTAATGCAAACACACTTTGGTTCCTCATGATTGCAATTGTGTATTTCAGTCAATTATGTCAATTTGGTCTCATACAATGCAAAGATGTTAAGTAAATTTCCAAGTTTCAACAGTACAACCCACCTGAGTATCAAGTATATTATAATTGTGTAAAGTTTACTCAATGCCATGTCAAAGTGCTTTCATTTCCAAGGACTAAAGTTGTCCAGTTGCTATGAACACCCAGTTGGTATAACTCAAATCTAGAGATTTTAGGATTAAGTATATTTATTTTAATAAAATAAACAAAAATACGTATTCTAATTTTTTTCAGCCATGATAATTGTGAAAAGAGTTGTAATGTAATTGACTGAAATACAGGAATTGCAATCCCATTCATAACCCACTGTCACTTTGGTTTCAAGATCCAGTAATCAAGTTTAGCAAGTCTTCTCCATTACAAGAAATTTTTTACTTATTTGATTTGGGTTGGAGGGCAATACGTAATAAAATAGTACTAGACTTACTCGAGTATCCAAAAAAAAAATCCCACGAATACTGTATGATTTTAGGAATAGGCACACTTCATAGCTTAAAAATGCAATTCTGACTACCACATGTTTGAATAAATTCTGATACACACTACGCTGAAGTAAACTCGTAAACTAAAATAATCCACATAAGTTAATTGGTAGAAATTATGTCGTATAAGGCTTTTGAAAATCAGATTATGAGTCTTAATTTTTCTATTATATGCTTCGTTTCACGGTGCAAATGAATAAAACGGACCTCAACGGTTGTATACTCGGGTGGCTGATCGTAGACTTGGCGAATGTCCTTAACGGCATCTCCGAATTTTTCCTTAAGAACGCGCTCGATCCCCATCGTCATGGTTGTGGTGGAGCTGGGGCAGCTCTCGCACGCTCCTTGAAGACGGAGAGATACGACGCCGTCTTCCACGGAGACGACGTCGACGTTTCCACCGTCTGCGATGAGGTAAGGGCGAACATCTTCGAGAACGAGGTCGACGTTGGATACGGTGAGCTCGAATTTCTTTGCGGAGTATAATCCGGGAGAGGACTGATTCTGGTTGTGATTGGGGGAAGATGTTAATCGGATTGGAACGCTCCTTCTTCTATTTTGGTTTGGAGGGTTGAAAGTGGAAACTGAGAATTTTAGTTGAAGGCCATGGATTTGATGATTCAAGGTTGTTGTTGTTGAACGAATTGGAGTTAGAGTTGGAGCTGCCATAGCCATAAATGCAGAATGAGAAACAATCACAGGAAAGATAGAAGTGCCCCCCTATTAGCCCAACTGAGTTTGGGTTTGGGCTTTTGGTCTTTCGGGCTCCTTCCAACCGGCCTGCTCCCATATACTAAAAGCCCATTGAGATTGGTCTCACAGTGAAAGACAAAAATACCCCTGAGCCACTATAAATTTATCACCTAGAATATAGAGAAAACATGTCTCTTTAAATTAATCACCTCTCTTAATATATAAATTTATCACCTATAATATAGAGAAAGCATGCCATTGTGGTCCATTGCTGAATAATAATTCAATCCAATACAAAGTAATCAATATGTGGATATGGTGTCATGATTCCCATTGAACGGAACTCTTCATTTCCAGCCACTGAACCTACAACGGACCCTGATACTTTACTGCACACAGTAAAAAACGCACTCTTAACATACAAATAAAATAATATTTTACCTATTTTCATTTTAATTTTTAATTAAAAATATTATAATATTATTATAATAGGATTGTTGAATAGTATTATTTACTGTATGCATGCAGTGTTAACAAAACTTTTTCTACCTACAATTCTCTTCACCATACAACATAGTCGAGCAATGATTCAAAAAACTTTTAGATTCTGCATTTTGAATGATCTGAATGAGTTTAGGGGTTTATAATCTTTACTTCCTAATAACATCCTGTTTATAAATTCAAATATGCATGCCACACGAAAAAAATGCCAAGATGAAGGGCAGTCAGGTTCATCGTTGTGTCCGTGAAGTGTCAATCTAACATTATTTTGAAAGTAACTGTTTAGTAAATCACATTTTACCTTCTAATCGTAAGAAGAAGAAAACTCTTCAACCAAACTGCTAAAAGCAGCTGCAATAGCTTTCCTAAACAGGTTCTTAAAAGACCAAGCTCTGAAAAGAACCTGTTATAATGTCATAGGAGTTCGCTTTGGCATTCAATAATTCTTAAAATTAAAAACCAACACTTATACAAGACCAAGCTCTTAACTAGTAAAAAAAACGATATAATAACTAAATTGCTATTTTAAGTTGTCAAAAAGTAAAGTTCAAACAAAAAATATTGAAATGTTGTCTATTCATAAAATCCTTGCGATAGAACAAAACTTGTAGAAAAATGACAAGTAACTTGTGGAGCATAAAGAAATTAAGAATCTTGTGTAGTTGCTTATAAGAATCCCATTGTATATGCTCTAAGTAACAATATAAGAAATAATAAAGAACAACGGCCAAAAAGATAAATTAGAGTGATAATAAACACTCCCGGCTAAGTATTATATGATACTATCAGTGAAATAATGAACGCAGGATCCAAGCATTTATGATGGGCATCTATCCTTTAACGACACTAAAATCCAGAAACAAATATGGACTTACGGTACAACAGAAGACGGACGGTGATCAAAAAAATGTTCACTATTACTCTAGCAATGGTACAAGAAACTTATAGCTCATTTTTAACTAAACTACTACTGACAATCAGTATTCCTTTCAGAATTAATAATAAAGGGTGGGTGGTAAAAGGCAAGAGCTACGAGGAATCATGATCTCAGACTCAGAGACAGACGAGGAAATAATATCCAATCCAAATCCAAAAATAGTGTGGATGGCTACGACTTTTATCTGCGGCTCCTGGTTTGCTCCTTCTCCTTTTCTCGGCTCTTGTAAAGTTTCTCTAGAACACGCTTTGCCTCACATTGGGGGAAATTAGACAAATCATAGTAATGTGGTGCTATATCAACCAACCTGTTTAAATGAGAGTTGCATGTCAGGAATGGGAAAAAACTACACAACCCAAAATCATTTTAAGAAAAAACACTACGCTATACAAATCCAACTGCCTCCCCTATAAATTCTGATGATGTACTTGAGTCACAAATTGCATCTGTCTGAATACTATATTTAAATGTTCACATCGTGCAGTTTCCATTTTAATTGAACACAATTTCCCATTTTCATCAGAATTTCACTTAACATCACAAAACACCACAAGCATTAAAGAATTTGCATCTATGATGGTACAACGATCAACAACCCATAAACAAAGAATCTTACCATTCCCCTCGTATGTCTGTAACAGTCCGAATAAAGTTCCGACTGGTAAGAACATATTCATTATAAATTACCCATTCAGGCTTGTGGTCCAGGCAATTTGATGGATGCAAATGCACCACCTACGAACAGAACATAAACATTAGAAACCATAAAAGTACAATACTACAGCTGACAGTCTAGCTCCAATGATAATAAATGAAAAGACATATGACGAAGACAAAAAGCAGTTCATCTTAACAAACCTGGTTGTCTTTCACCGTCAAGTAGTGACCTGTACGCTCCAAATGAGCTACCTGCATGAAATACCCAGCCAGCATAGCTTTTCTTATGTTGACATAGTAGTCGCGGCTATTAAAGTCAGTGCTGCATTGCTTCAGATTAAACCGGGCCATGATACGAACTAATTGTTGTCTAACATTATCAGCTGATTTTAATGCCCTATGATTTACAAAGTTATCATAGCACCAAGAGGGATCCTCATCTGAGAAAACATTTACAATTAACAGAGTTAGTACAAAAAAATCTATAATTTAACCTCTTGAATAAAAATAAGAGTTACCAAAAATAACTACTTACTATTTTGCTTGTATGCGTGATAGACATTCAACAGCGTGAGGTGATCTCCATCAATGTGCCCGAACCTAGCTTTAGCTTCATCCGCAGCTTTTTGTGCCTCCCTAGGCCGGACAAAGCAATTGGGTACTAAAGAAAGAAATTGATTATCACAGAAGGAGGTCCAAGGTAGGTCAGCAGATGCATAGAGGCGAGACCACACCATTTGCTTCATGAGAATACTGAGAAACTGCAACTAATGCATCAGCACTTACTTAGAATCCTATGGTGCATGCCAACCGGGGGCATGGAACCCAGAGAAGACAGTTGCTGATGACAACCTAAAAAGGACACTAAACTGACCACATACAAGTGCAACTAAGCACATGTGTAAGCAGTCAAACATCCCCCAACATATTCACAAGATTATCCTCTTGCACAAGCACAACAGTAGGGAGTCCATTTCAAAATGGATCCCAGCATAACTACATTGCCTTAGCATTATGGGGGATACTGGACAGACTAAAAAGGTAATTAAATAAAAGAATACCTGAAAGCATGGCAGAAACTGACAGAATCTCATTTGAACAGTTGAATTCAGGACTGACAACGAGCATCTTTGACATCTGTGGATCCAAAGGAAATTCACTCATAATTTCACCTAGCTTAGTTAAGTTACCATCATCATCCAGTGCACCCAAGTAATTCAACACCTCCAATGCACGCATTAAGGTCTCAGGAGCAGGCGGGTCCATGAAATCAAAATGCACTAAATCATCTATGCCCAGTTTTTTCAAAGTAAGAACTGTATTGGCAAGATTTGATCTTAAAATTTCTGGATAGGTCTGTGGCTGAAGATCGTTATTGAAACTTCTCTCTGTGTAAAGTCTAAAGCATTTCCCTGGTTGAGTTCTTCCAGCACGCCCAGATCTCTGATGTGCACTGGCTTTCGATATTGGTGATACTAATAAAGACTCCACACGAACTCGGGGGTTATAAACCTTCTGCTTAGCAAAACCAGGGTCAATGACATAAACAATACCATCAATTGTCAAGGAAGTTTCTGCTATGTTTGTTGAGACCACAATCTTCCTTCCAGGAGGTCCACCCTCCTTCAGTGGAGGTGGTGGTGGCTCAAAAATCCTCTGCTGCATAGCTGGAGGAAGGGTAGAATACAGGGGTACCACTTTGACAGGGCCCACCTGATCTCCCAGATTAGAAATTTCTTTTGTTATTTTGCGGCAAGCATCTTCTATCTCTTCCTCTCCAGTCAGAAATACAAGTATATCTCCAGGTGGTTCACACATGTGTATCTGTACCACTGTCCTAATGCCAGCCTCCAAGTAATCCCTTTCAGGATCCTGAGTATAGAAAATTTCAACAGGATGTAGCCTTCCAGGAACTTTCATGAGAGGGGCACCAAAAAAATAGCCCTGAAACTTTTCAGCTTCAAGAGTAGCACTCATAACAACCAACTTCAAGTCAGGTCTATTTTTAAGCACTTCTTTCAGAAGGCCAAATAACACATCAGTGGCCAATGTCCTCTCGTGAGCTTCGTCAAGAATAATAACCTTGTACCGCTCCAAAAGCGGATCAGTCATTGCTTCCCTTAAGAGCATACCATCGGTTAGATACCTGCAAAACAAAACACCTCCACTTGTGAGACTAGATGAAACAATGCAGAAAGAAAACAAAAATATAGACAAGACATATAGAATTAATAAAAAATATTGTGCCCTTCATATTTCCAGAACAAGAGCAAAAGACCAATCCAATACATAGTTTTGGTAGGAGGAAAATGATGGGGAAGGGCTGCCCCCCCCACAATATTCTTGTGGGGGATATGGAAGGGGAAAAGTATTAAAGTAAATTCATTTTTAAAATATCCCACCCTTCAAAATTAAAACCTTTCCTCTCCCTCCTCTCAATCAAACATAATATCCAATTAAAATCCCTCGCGTCCTCAGTGTCGAACCAAACAGACCCTTCAGACATGGATATCTTTTAAGTGGCTAATATGTTTTTCAGACACAAGGAGCTAGTGTGTTCTTGTTCACGGGGGCGAGTTAATAATAGAAAACAATATAATAGCAAGCTAAAGAGCTAGGATCCTTGACCACGGGGCGTGTTAATAATAGAATAATAAAAAACAATATAATAGCAAGCTAAACATACTTCAAAACTGTCCTCGCACTACTGCAGTCTTCAAATCTGATGCTGTAACCAACCTCTTCCCCAATGGTTACATCCATCTCTTCAGCCACACGACGCGAAACTGACATCGCAGCCACTCTCCGAGGCTGAGTGCACGCAATCATCATCTTCCTACGCTTATCTGGTGTCTCTAACTGGACAGCCTCCAAAACAAACTGAGGAATCTGCAACCCCAAGAAACAAAAAAATAAAACTTCCATAAATTAACGACATACACACATAGGAAAACCTAGATAAGACAATTATCGTCCTAACATTTGTCTATCAAAAACTTAAATTAAAAAATGCCCTAAAACACACTACAAAACATTATGACACCATGTATAACCAATCTTCAAAAATATATAAGTTGAACGAAACAAACCTGTGTGGTTTTTCCACTACCAGTTTCACCGACAAGAATCAAAGTCTGGTTATCTTTGAGAACCTTTAAGAACTCTTCTTTCTGGTGCCAAACGGGAAGGGTTTTTCTCTTCTCCAAAATCTCGAAGTACCTTTGCGTGTAAGGCCTCGCGTTCCAGTGATTGATGAGAGCATTGGCGACGCTGTTATTAGCGCCGCCATTGTATTTCGCAATCTTCGCCACTGAATCGTCTACAACGTCAAACAAGCTCACCTTCCTCTTTCTTTCCATACCCATGAAATTGAAAACCCTAATTTCCCAACCTCGATCCGTCCAAAATGGAGTTGGAACGAAGGTGCGATTGCTAGGGCTTAGCTTTTGTGTGCAATTATAAAACGATCAGACCTAATGGTAATGGCTAGCGAGGAAGATGAAATCTCTGTAATTACAATTCAGCCCAAGGTTTTTCATTATTTTATTATCACTCGGCCCAATAGACGTCTAATTCTTTCCTACACAGGCCCAACCATTTTTGGATCAAATAGTCCTCTTTAGCAGATATATCTTTTCGCACTCCCGTAATTTCTTTATGCATCTCCATATATATAAAATTTCAATTTTACCTTATGAAAAAATGACTTTTAGATTTTATAATTTGCAAGTTAATTTTTTTTATAAATTTTTTTATGTATCGTATATTCCAAAAGTCACTTTTACTTCTAGATATATACTTTGAAAGCTTTTTTTACCGTAATTTTTATATTTAGATAGTACCATCCTCTGAAATCTTTTTTATTATCAGATTGTGCAATTTAAAGTTTTTTTTTTCATGAAAAAAATCAAATTATGTAATTCAAGAATCTTTTGGACTGTATAATTTGAAAGTTATTTCTGAAAATTGTGTAATTTAAAAGTTTCTTCTAAATTAGGGGATGAAACTGACAAAGAGTGCTTTGGAAAGTGATGCGGAAAAAAATTACCTCTCTACCTTATGAGACTCTACATAACAAATAGCAGACCAAACAAAATGGGATTGTTGTCTTTTGCATTTGAAAAGTACAAACTTAATGCAAAATTCAAAGCGAATTCCATCTAATATATTAAAAAATCTCCACTAACCGCACTTATTTTTGTAAAAAACATGGATATAAATATAAAAATTATATTGGTAGCTAGTATAATGTAATTTATATAAAGTTGGTTGTAAAGTCTATTAATTATTAAGAGAACGATTCAATAAATCATCTAATCTTATTCAATAGTAAATAGATATCTACTTGTTGTGTTTTAAATTAGAAATATACAAACTTTAAAAATTAGATAATATTAGTTAAAATTTAGAAGATTACAGACAACTAATTAAGACTTGTAAAATATATATCTCGGAATGAGTATAGTTATTGATTTGATATTATTTAAACTTTGAACTAGAAAAATAATGTTCACATTGGAATTAGGTAAAACTTGTTTTACTTTCACAAGATAAAACGTTATTTCTACAAAAAGTACAACTAGATCAAATGGAGAATAAGTTATCACCCAAATGGATTGGACATTATAAGATTCACCAAATGCTCGACAACTATGCCTACCAGATTAAAATGCTGAACTAAGGGTTGATTCCATAGACATGGAATGTCACAAATCTGGACTTTTATTTCAGTTCAAATATTGAAATGGTGTGGAACTTTTTATTTTTTGTTTACATCAATTTTAATTTTGGAGAATGACTTTAATTTTAGAGAATGACTGTTTCAGTAAAACTTGTTGTTATTCTTTGATTGTCATTAGGTTTGATATTATTTAAACTTTGAACTAGAACAATAATGTTCACATTGGAATTAGGTAAAACTTGTTCTACTTTCACAAGATACAACGTTATTTCTACGAAAAGTACAACTAGATCAAATGGAGAATAAGTTATCACCCGAATGGATTGAACATTATAAGATTCACCAAGTACTCGACAATTGTGCCTACCAGTTTAAAATGTTGGACTAAGGGTTGATTCCATAGACATGGAATGTCACAAATCTGGACTTTTATTTCAGTTCAAATATTGAAATGGTGTAGAACTTTTTATTTTTTGTTTACATCAACTTTAATTTTGGAGAATGACTGTTTCAGTAAAACTTGTCGTTATTCTTTGATTGTCATTATTATCGCTTGATTGAAATTTTGTTGACCAATCACACTCCTAACTTGGTTGGTTGGATTTTGCTGGTCAATCACACCGCATATCGACTAGATGATTTTTTTTGTTTTGTTGATGACCCGCACCCTAGGTCAATTGGTTTAATTTTTTGTTGATCAATCCGATTGGTTGAATTTTATTAAAATTATTGAAATACAAAGTTTTAAAAATAGATAATATTAATTAAGACTCGAAAAATAAAAAAATAATAGAATAACTTTTTATTAACATGTGACTCAACTTATGGACCATTTAAACTTCAAACTATAATGAAAATAAAACAAATAACTTATTATTATCTGTTAAAGGATTTTTTTTTATATAATATATAAATCCCATAAAGTTATGTATCAAGTATTATGTTCATTGAGAGGTTTTTTTTTTTTTTACACAATTTGGGAGTGTTTAATAGTCCATTTGTGATTCTACAATAGTCCATTAATTTGTCATTGATTCGAACGTCCCAATTTTTTTTATTTTTTAAGAACATTTGAAATTATATAATCCATAAAATATTTCGAGATCCATAAGTGTTTTCATGATTTGAAAAATTCAAAAACAATTTAAAAAATATAGTTTACATTATTTAATCCAAAAATTTATCATTCTCATAAATCTAAAAATAACTTTCTTATTATATAATATGAAATATTTTTTTTTAAATAATATTTTAAATTATATAATCCATACGTTTTTTCCAAATTCGATCTAAAAATTAATTCTGGATCCAAAAAGGATTTTCAGAAAGATACCCACATTTCATACATTTTAAAATTTTTACAAAAGAAATTTTTGGAATAAAAACCTATGGAATCCCGCAATAATGTATAGAGGTGCTTGAACAAGCAACCTCTTTATTAACTTCTTTTCCCTCACAATTTAAAAAATACTTCAAAAATCAATATCTTTGCATAAGAACCGAAATTGGATAGATTAATGTGGATAACACATGCATCGTGCAAATATAGAAAAAATGCGAAAAATCCTAGTAAAAATTGCTAAAACGAACTTTATTTTGAAATGTTTAAAGGTATCTATAGTCCTTATAAATGTAGCTCAATCCTTAGTCCAAATTTATCCTTTGTTTAGCAGTTAAATTTGATAAGAATCAGCTTTAATATATTCTTTTCAGAATATACTAAACTTGAACAAAAGAAGACGCAATAAAATAAAGACTAATGTTTGAAACTGATTTTCAAAGGAAAAAAAAATGCAGCGTGATTTTAGAAATCTTTACAATATAAAATCTCGGAGAATTTACCACTGCATGAACAATTAACTAAATCCCAATCATGCAAGACTATTTGCAGATGGCAATGATCTAACTTCAAGATTTAATCGCAGTTACAACACTTTTGTTTTTCCAAATGAACTATAATAAACTCAAATCTAAATCACCTCATACTCGTGAAGTAATCATTTATGGCCAGAATTTGAATATTAAGTCGGCAACGACCCCTGAGGCAATTGAACGTTCTACACCATTTTTTTTTCTATTCATTCACGTTCTTCGAAAATACTTGCCTTAAATTGTAATTACAAAATTCACGACTTTAATGCCAAGCTTGCGACTAAAAATAAGCACGTCTCGATACCAATTATTATAGAAAACCATTTTGTTGTGGGTAAAATCATTCGATACTAAGAAATTTATGAACAAACAAACCTAGAGTTCAATATCCCAGCACACCATAAGTACCCTATAGGGTACACCAAATACCTGCGTGGTAACAAAACGTAAATTCCATTCTACTAAAATCAATCAATCAATCTTTCAAAGGATCTTTCGTAACACAATCCAAGCTGCAGTAGCACGTAACCAGTTAAGGATAATAACCCAACGCATCACAGCTAACAGCAAAGTTCTTAACAAGACTGAGCAACTATATTTCAAACGAAAACTGGATTCGTAACCGAAACGAATGTCCTAAGATTAACCAACATGCTTACCTACCTTATGTCCTCCAGTGCATTAAACTGCCTACTCGAGCAATCTGGACCCTGAAATTTTTTTCAAGTAAAATTAAAGCTTATGACGGAAAAACAAAAAAAAATCTGCAATTTCCACTTTAACAAACTGCAATGACATCTTTGCCAACTAAAATCTATGGTCTTTACAAAATTAGCCCCTTCTGTGTGACAATATCAGACAGCGGGTCCTTAACACAACCATATACTACTAAATGAAATTAAACAGAATAGCAATCCAACCCTGAGCCAAGATCCATATGACCAAATCTGATTAGTGGTGTTTAGACAACAAGTTTTACTGTACAGTTGAGAGGGACCAAATGATCTAGACTAAAATATTAGATTCTATTTTTAGGTAGGTTTGACAGACTAAGTAGAATAACTCACTACTAAATGAATTAAACAGAATAGCGGTGCAACCCTGAGCCAAGATCCATATGACCAAATCTGATTAGTGGTGTTTACTAAAATGAGAATAAATTTTACTGTACAGTTGAGAGAAACCAAAAGATCTAGACTAAAATATTAAATTCTATTTTTAGGTAGGTTTGACAGACTAAGTAGAATAACTCACCACTTGATTGATATCTAGAGAATTTTAATATCTGTTGTAAGCTTTTCCAAAATCTCCACGCCTATGAAATTCACCAAAATTATCATGAGGCCTAGTAGTATAAGTTTCCATATTGTCTGAGAACCTGTTCCTTGAATCCAATGGTAAATTGGCCCCAGCATAGGGAGGAGGATTGACAGAGGACCCATCATATTCAGGAAAGCTCTGCTGTTTAAAACCTCGATAACCAGATGACATCTGTTGAACTGCCTGTTGTTGACGCCTCTGCGCATCATGCTGAAGAAAATCTTCCCACTGTTTTGCATGTGTTGCCCTTACCAAGCCAACTTTGCTCATGTACTTCTCCCTCAAATCTCTAATAGCCTTCCAGCGATAAAATCAACATTAAAAATCATGAATTGGTAGTATTAAACGAGCAAAAGAATAATATTTAGTGAAAATTAAAATCACTGAACTAAGGAAATAGCATATCTTCCAATTTTACCTTTCCTCACTTGCAAAACCAACGTATAAAGATAATAAAAATTTGCTATACAAGCTAATTGGCAAGAAATCACAGAACCCAAGTTCAACTTAGTTACAACCAGTAGCCTTTTACCAAATATTAGTCTCATAATCAAAGCACAAATACTAGCAAAAGCACTGAAGATGATTATTTATGACTCCACTAACATAACTGAAATAAAAATATCATCACACAAAATACGCAGTTGGTTAACCTAATTCCCAATAATACCAACGGTTTCAATCGTTTTCAGTAACATGGCACGTGCAAGAATGAAGGATTGTTAATTATTATTAAGATGTCCAAATTACACGCATCAAGTAACCATACCTCACGATGCTTGAAATTTTCTTCATCTTCTTCTCTGTCTCGAATTTTCATTAGCTCTGCTGCCTCATTCTTATACTCCAACTCTAATTCTTCCAAAGTCTGTGGAGAGGCATTGAAATCAAACTGATGACCAGGCTGGATACCAGATTCTCTTCTATGAGAATCCCACCCATCATTCCTATAAGCACCCATGTTTTGATTGCGACCATCAAAAGAACTATATGAGTTTCCTGTAAAAGGGGCATGTCTTGGAGATCTTGACTGGCTTGATCGACCTCTAGCTCCACTATTTCCATAAGCTTCATGAAATGAAGAGTATGTTAAGCACTTGAGTCAAGATGCCAACATAGATGATTTGCTTTAATTCAACAAATTGCACTTGATTCAAGATGCTAACATAGCTTTAATTCAAAAACAATCTCTATATTCTCATACTGAAACCATGGGAGCCAATCCTTTCAGTAAATATGTTCGTAATGGAGGAAACGCTTCAGGACGGAGATAATGCTTGAAGGCTAAGAACTTACCTCTTGCTGCAAGTAAATGACAACCAAGAGCAAAATGAATACAATGCGGGCCCTTCCAGGATAAATTATACTATAAAAGTAGTACTATACAGAATTCTATCAAGCTCTGAACATGAGATTACCAGCTTTCTAAGGATGCTGTAAACATATCCTATGCTGTCCCTACCTTGTGGAGAACCTCTAGCAAACTTTTGAACATCCTCCCGGATTCGGTCTTCAACAGCCCTCTCCTGCCTACCAAACCTTTGTTGAAACTGAGATGTATTTCGTGGTCCAGAATGAGACCTTTGGGGCTCAGAGCGTTGAAACCTTGCATTAACTGGACTTCTCTCAGGTGATCTTGATCGGGTCATTTGAGAACTAGATGATCCCCTTTGATCACCCTCCTCTCGAATCTTGTGTACCGCATCAACACCTTTTGCCATAACTAATCTATCCTTACCACTGACAATAATAAACTTTTCATCCATCTTAATTTTGCAACCAATATCCCTTTCAATCTTGCTTAAAACTTTCTCTGTGAAAAGTGCCCGTACATTTTTGTCTCTGGCAGGTATCCTTTCAAAGAAATCTTGAGACTTGCGATTTGCTCCAAGGGTAGACGGGCAGCCCTACATTGTGAAGTACAATATCATTTAACCAAATAATGAAAGTTGTGATAATAGTTTTTTCAAATTAACTAAAAATTCTATATACGAATCATGAATCATGTTCAAATACCGCGAGGCCCTAAAAAAATGATAAATAAAGTCAATCATGCAAAAATAGGAAGAGATGGCCTCCCCATTCTCTTCAAAACAATAAATAGTTAGCATGTGATTTAGTTTCTACAGCATCAACAGGAAATAAAAGAAACCGTGAATGCGAATACTAGTCCCCACTAAAAATCATAGACAATTTCTTTCCCGGGAGGTGGAAGTGGGATATTGAAAAGAAAAGAAAAAATAGGGACAACTAATATCTCTTATCCCCTCCACTCTACTGAAATACTCTTGGAACTTGTAATTGTAACAATATATAAATATCTAAAAAGTAACCACGTTAGCACTGGGCAGGTTCTGAAGTGTAATATACATTTAAGTACTTATAAAAATAGAAATGGTTGGCAGCAGAGGGTAGAATCGATAATGAAGATGTAGAGGAACTTGTCATACCTGAGTGAAATGCCCTGATTCTCCACAAAGCTTGCATATCATTTCCTCCTCTTTCCTTTTCTTCCAATTCCTTTCAATAGCCTTCGACTTAGCCTCCCAAACCTTGGCTTCTCGGCTGGTGAAATCGGTCGGAACAGCATTAGGGTCCCGAGCTTCATCCTCCTCATCAGACCCTGCATTAGACCTCTTATTTGGTTTTGCCCTCTCTTGCGTGTTCGTAGTACCAGAACCTGGGGGGCCAGTGTACTCCTTATAAAGCTCACGAAAGTCATCATCAATATCTGGATCCGGTCTATTTGCCATTAAAAAATATAAATGCTAGCTGAATTGAACTCCTGCATTTCAAAAAATGAAGCAGAAACACTCAAATCCACTAAAATAAAGAGAAAAGCAAACAAGAAAACTAAAAGAAAAAGGTCCTCGTAACATGAATAAATTTTACCGTAAATTTCAATGAATTATGCACCGTTGTGGATCAATTTCAACTAAGTGCGACTGTAATAGAACCGATAGGTTTTAACAAACTCTATCCATAAATTAGCACACATGAAACTAACTATTAGAGCATAACAAATCAACACGGATTATGGTAAAGGAATGAGTTCGATAAACAAGCCGCGACAAACATAAATTCATGAAGAAGTGCGTAAACCAGTATTAGCAGTCCCTCGATGAACTATTATTCGAATACACGCTCAATCGCAGAATATGAAAAACAAAATTGAGGGGGGAAATAATAAGCGTTTAAACAGCAACAACGAATGAGATTGAGAAGCGAGCATTGAAATAAAATGCACAAAAGGAGAAAAGCTATGAAGTTAATAAGATGAAGTGATATTGTTGAGATATTTGATTTGAGGAGAGAAGAAGACTTACGGTGTGGGATGAAGAAGACGATCCTCCACGCTGCAAAATGTTGATTACGTTTCCACAAATCACTGAAATGACCACATATCTACATTTTCTTTTTCTACCTAGGGTTGCATACCCAAACCCGACCCGATTTCATTTCTACAACTATAAATAAAATATTTGGAATTTAAAAAAAAAAATGTATAATAATAATAAACAGAAAATGTAACTCAAAAAATACACTGTAAAAAATAAAAACTCCGGATCAAACACAACAAATTTTAAAAAATAAATATATAATATAGACCAATTAATTTAGCATATATAATAATTTGTGATTAAATGATCCTACAGAATTATTTTATTCCCACTGGTATAAATTTTCTTTTAAAAATAAGTTTTATTATTATTTATAAACTAGTGAGTAGTTTTCCATTACATACACATATATGACTTAACTAGCTATACGTATTTATTAAATTACTATAAATAATGTGATATTTGATTAGAAGAATATTTATCAGTTGAAAACATATCAATAATGATATTAATTAAATATTAAAAAATAACATTTATGATTATTTTTTACATGATTAAAAATAAAACATACGTTTTTATTATCATCAATATAGTATAGGGGTATATTGTTCTTCAACCTTTTTCTCGATATATGTTAAAATTTAGTAGCATAATTTTTCTTTTTGAATTTCTTACAAATTTGTTAATAATATGTCGATATGTATCCAAATTTTATTGGAGCATTTTTCAAAAAATTTCAGTACTATAAAAAATTATAAATATTTTTGGTGTATTTTTCAACTTAATTACGAAGTATTGGGCAATCTGAGCTTCAACTGAAAAATTTAAATTAAGAATACATAATATCATATAACAGTATTATATTTTTTAGGTAAATATTTGAATGATTGAACTATATGGATTAATAATAAAATGATAAATATATTACTTTTGGAAAAAATAAAGTAATATCAATAAACAAATTTTAAATCATTGTTTTAAGATGTTTCTAACATACTAACACTTTAGATCAATAAAGTAATATCAATTTTATGTCGATAACTTTAATACATTAATTATCTTAAGAAATTCTCTCATATTATCTATGTTTTTAATAAAGTCCAATTTATATCTTATTGTAAGAAACTGCCACAAATTTTAAAAAGGCTTAAATTACCATTTATACCAAACAAACTATCCTAACTATATGTTGAAATTTCCTCCTAAAAATCTAACATTTTTCAAATCAACTTAACTAGTTGTATGAAGAATAAAAAAACTCAACTAGTACTCTAACTAAATACAAATTTGAAGTTGTTTTCTAACACTATAATATTTTTTCAAAGCCAACATAATTAGTTACACAAAAGACTAAAATGTCAAAACTTATATTGAAAGTCATGAATTAAACTTATATTATCCACTTAAAATTATTTTAAAATATATATATTTCCATTAAAACAACATTTGGAATGCAATTGAAATATTAAAAGAATGATATATTATCTAGCTTTAAAAATCCAATGTATAATATATAATAATTCCCGAACAGATTATAAATTGAACTACCAAACGATATATTAACATTATCTTGATGTCCATTATCACACCATATATGTTTCTTGCATCAGTATATTAACCTTAAACACTTGAATAAGTTATTGTATTTTTTTTATCATATGTGAAATTTTCAATTTTTTACTAATTATTTTTATACTTTTAAGTTAACTTGTCCAATGCAATAAATATTAGATTAAAGTTCAATGATTATGGTTAATCATAAAAGTATAAAACATGATTTTGACATTGACTATTGACAAATGTAATTATTTTGTTTAGTTAAATAAATATAAATATTTTTTTTATATACTTTTTTTAGTGTTTTTTTTTTTCAGACAATAAGTATATATGTTGCCTTGATAAACTTTTGTTTGAACAAATAAAGTTAATGTGTAGTTTGATCATCTATACTACACATCAAAGACTTATAAATGTCTATTATATGTTTACAAAGAAAGTCCGTCCTTTAGTGTATTGCATGAATATCTCACAAATAAGCGTATATGTTTATATATTTTGTCTAAAGTTTTTTCATGTAAATAACTTTTATTAAAAAGGTGGAATGACAGTCTTTAGAAGGTAATATGTGTCAAGTTCTGTATTTACATAAAAGACAAGAAAAAAGCTATACGTCTAAAATTGATAATTCGTGTCATGTATAAGATGAGTTGCATAAAGAAAGTCAAACACATTACTACATGAGAGACTTTGAGGTGCTAGCTTTAACTTGGAAAAGATGGGAATCCCAAACTTAACATGTTTTACTCTCGGTTTTGTTAACAGTAGAACATTATCACATAATGGATAATTAACCTATTGTCACACAACATGATCAGTTCTCACACTCTTTATTGTATGCACCATACTATTTTTAACATGCACCCAACAACACCATGTGAAAAGTCTTTTGTACTCTTAATGAGGAACCTTTATCTTTTGGATATTAATATCCGTAAGCTTAATCAAACAAATTCGGATATGAAAATATGAAACTCATAACTAATTTATGGATATGAAAATTTAGAATTAAAAAAACATTTACAGATATGAATATCCATAACTCACAGCTCACTTACACTTTTGAATATAGATATTCATAACTTATAACTCAATTTTGGATATGTCCACTTAGAATCTTAAATGAAAAATAAAAACCACTTTCTTTCTATATTCGGAAGCCGTGATATTGACTTCCAAATTTTTGCATTTGTAACCATAGATGCAGGTTTTCAAATATTGGATTCGAGTGACATCTAAGCTAAAAAAAAATTAAAAAACACAAACATGGTGACTGTTTTTTAATCTGAAAACAATTTGTACCGCAATTAAAAGTGAAAACTTCCTCTATCACCGGAGCAACCCACTCCACCACCACCAACTTCGTTCAAAACGCACAAACACTCTTTACAACTTTTTTTTCAAAACAAACAAAACAAAAAAACAATGTTGGAATTAAAAATTTATGTAGGGTGTATATAAAAAATATATGGTGCAGGAGAAAGTTCCTATTATACAGTATCAATAATGACAAAAAAAATATGTATATATCCACACACAAAAATGTATATAATAATTTCTAACAACTATTTTAGTTTGTTTTAAGATTTTTTTAAATAAGGAACGTGCCTTATTATTTTTGTAACATTCCAAAGTACATGTGATGATTTTTTTAGCATAAAGTCTCACAGTACCTAATATACTTCATTCGTGTGCAAAATTAACTTTTTGAACTTAAACCACAAACGTTTTTCAACAATATAAACTTTCACCTTATATGTTAATTTTACTTGTCATGTATAACAAACCTAGAACAAAAAACACACCACAATATGCTATTTTTTTTTTTTCCATGGAACTGGATTATAAAATATTGAAAATAAGAATAATCTTGTGAAATGCGATTTCTGACAAAATTATTTTTTTAATGTTATGAAAATTGATCCTGAAATTACCGGATCCATCTTCCCTATTTTTAGATATATAACTACAAGAACAAGAGATTATGAAAATTAAAGTATTCTCAATAATAGAAAAGTAAAGTATTATACTCTCTCTCACACATACATATATATATATATATATGTATTTATTTATATATTTATATATTGTATTTGTTAGTAACTAAAAATGTTTTGTCATAAGAAACTATTTTTCTTCAAGATTTGAAGGAAAAACCCTAAATTAACCTCGAATTTCACAATAAAATATAATTAAACCATAAAATAATACTAACATTAATAATTAATAATAATAATTTGTCCTTTTTTTCCAATACCTTATCTACAATAAATTATTATTCCAATTAACCCTAAACCCTAAAATAAGTATCTTTATTTATTCTATAAATACATATATTAATTTATTGCAGATAAGGTATTGGGAAAAAGGGACAAATTATTATTATTAATTATTAATCTTGGTATTATTTTATGGTTTAATTATATTTTTATTTTGAAATTGGAGGTTAATTTAGGGTGGTTCCTTCAAATTTTGAAGAAAATTAGTTTCTTGTGACAAAACATTTTTAGTTACTAACAAATACAAATTTTTAAATTAATAATTTATTTATTTTTAAATAAATACAAAACAAGAGTAATCCTGAACAAAATAAAAGTAATTTAAATTTTCTTTATTAAAAAAAATGCTAAACCCTGATCATTGATTATCTGAGAATTGCTTGGAAAGGAGAACAAAGCACATAACGTTAAGCAGAAGAAGAGGAAGCAAAGAAAAAGGGCATAGAAGGCCTGCTACTTCTTCTTCAATCTGGAGTTAATTGTGCGAAGATGGAGATTCCGAAGGAGCAGATGGAGCAGAGGCTCAATTTCAACGGAGACCCTCCAAACCCTCATTCTCACGACAATGGCAACGGCTTCAACCACTCCCAACCCCTCGATTCTGGATACGCTCTCAACCATCCCGTTCCTCGCCCTCTCCGCAAACGCCCCTGGCACCACTCCAACCAAGGAACTTCTCCAGGTACTACGATTTTTCTCACAACTCCTTTAATTACACGCTCAATAGCGTTTCCATTTTAGTTTATTAGGCGTTAGCTTCCTTAGTTACGCTATTTCGTTCTCGCAGATCGAGTGGACAGTCCGAGTAATGTAAAACTTTATGTTGCTCCTGTTCCGAGAACTGCCACGGAGGCTGAGGTAAGTCTATTTCACATGAAACGTTAATCCTCTCACCCTCGTGTTGGGTTTTAATTTGTGGATATAATAGAAGAGTATGCATGTAGTACATTAGTAGTTAATTCACACTACTTAGTAATGGAAATGGTCATTTTATCCCTGTATCTATTTTCTGAAATCGGTGAATAAACTGATTTTGTTTCATCACCTTATTTATCTTCAGCTTGTTACAGTTGTAATCCATTTCATGCTCTAAGCATAATAGTAATTTGAAATTATAACAAATGTCATTGAAAATCCATTTTCTACACCAAATTTGCTGTAATTGTTAGTGTAATCCACGTTCCAAGAGTAAGCAACAGTGATACTCTTGGTGGGTAATTAGGATGTCAGTTGGTAAGAGATATTGTGATGTTTAAGGTGGTTCTCCTTGTATTCCATCTCCTCATCAAAAGAGATGGTTTTATTTATTGAGTTATCTTTAGACATTTTTATCATGCATATTTTAGCAGAATGTGTGATGTTATATTTGTTTAATATTTTTTCTTCTTTTTCTTTTTGTTTTTATTGTAGCTCTTACTCTTCTATCACTTCTCATTTTTGTAATCCCATTCCAGATCCGTCCTGTATTTGAAGAACATGGAACTATTGTTGAGGTTGTTCTTTTAAAAGACAAGAGAACAGGTGTACGCCAAGGTATCTGTAGTAACTGTTATTTGTATCATACACAGTTTGTGCGGTTTGGCCTTCCAAGGACTGTGAGGAGTAGTGAATTTAATTTGATTCTTGCATTCGTATATATAATATGTTCGATATTATATCTACAAGTATTAACACTAGTCTAAATATGTTAAACCTATGCAGGAAGTTGTTTTGTGAAATATTCAACATTTGATGATGCTGACAGGGCTATCAAGGCTTTAAACAATCAATATACATTTGTTGGGGTAAGAACAACCTATGATGGTTGGGTTAAACCTCCTCTTTGCTATTCATTTCATCAATCTAAACTTGTCTTTATTATTTAACATATTTACATTTCCTAGGAATCATATCCCGTTGTTGTCAAATTTGCTGATCGAGAACTTGAACGACTTGGTAATTTTTGTCCTTTTGAACCTGTTTATTAAGTTCTGTACTGCTATGTCTTAGTCAGGTTCCTTAGCTGATTATGAATCTAGCTGTTTGCATACCCTAAATCCTAATTAAATTTTTGAAATTTTGAAAATTAGTAATCAGGACAGTTTGACAGTTTATTATGTTATGGATTCTGTATGTGCGCCATGATGTAGTTGTCAACTCCCGGTCTTGAAAAGATTATTAAAATCATGATAAAATTATCTAAATTAAAGCTGCTAAATCCTTAGTGACCAATAAAAAGTGATATTAAGCTGCTATACTTATTGCTGCCTGCCAATACGTGCTGATTGATGTGGAAGTGTGTATTGTTTTCTTGGTTGTTCCTGCCAGTTTCCTTTCAAAGAGTAAGTTTGAAAGGCGAAATTTTGAATACTAGAATACATAGTATTCTTACTCTCGAAGTTGAACACTGTCTTTTGGATTGATTAATTTAGGATGAGGTTGAGAAATGAGAGAGACTGTGTAGCTTTAACTTGTTTGGTTAGAGGAGAAATAGGGAAGAGAAGTTACTAAATTCTATGGACCCCACCATTTAAGAAATCTTTCTAGTTATTAGAATCTTACTATTCAACATTCAAATCTTACAATTCAATTTGTTTTGACTATCTATCGATTTGTATCACAAAATGAATCTTAAATGACTTTGCATGCTATGATACATTAATAAATTTATGTAATTTCAAATCGATTCAACAATTCATATGCTTTTTTTTTCACCAATTTTCATGAAAAAAATTAAGAAGTTAGTGAGTTTAATTTTTTATAAGAAAAGGAATTTGAAAGAAAGAGCCTGTGGGATACTCATTCAATGAATATACTTTATTTGGCTATTTAATTGTTTCATTTCCATTATTCTAAAATAAAGACTTCACAGACTTAGATATAATATAACTAATGGTTATGTTTTGTAGGACTTCTGCTTAAGTTATTTTAACTATTTGTAAATTAAATGGTTTTCATTGAGCACATGATATTTTCAAAGTAATTTTTCATTGTACCTAAATATTTGATACATAATTATGATTCTTGTTGCAAAGTTGCTCAAACAATTAGCAACTGAAATCTCAATTTGATAACCTTGATTCTTTCCCTATTTGCCATGATTTGGAGATGATTTATGGTACATCCTGCTCTATTTTAATATACATATGTGTGTGTGTGTGTGTGTAGTAATACGCAATTTTGTTTCAAGAAAAATTAATTGGGTAGAAGTTTGTTCTTTTTATTGTATAATATATTTTTTATATATTTTATTTATTTCCACCCATCCAAACAAGTGGATAGATTTTTGTGTGTTTCTTTTCTTTGTATTTCTGCCCTTTCAAACAATGCATATTTATACTTTATTTCTTCTCGGTTTGTATCTTCCTGTATCTTTCCTACCTACACTACACATATATACTATGTATACTATGCAATGCTCTCACCTTCTTTGAATTTCTTGATTTTCCCACAAGTTTCCCTGACGTGTGCTATGTTTGGCGAAGTTTCTGCAGCTTTTCAAAATAGAGGGAAGTTTTGAGAAATAATGACAAAAAATTCAAGGAAGTTGGGAGCAGTGTACTCTATCTCTTCCAATCATATCTTTAGTTTAAGAAGAAAAATTCTTTGCTGGGGTTATTTGAGAGAATAAACTACTTTGCCATTTTTTGTATTTGTGGTGTGAGCAGCTTTAAAGATGAGGTTTAAATATTATGCAGAAATTAATTTGGATGCTTTAGATAAGCCCTTCTTATTAGTATGTGATTTTTAATTTAATATTTCTAAGAGTTCATTCTATTATGTTAATATTTTAAGTTTGGTTGGTGAGAACGTGGCACAGAACATGGTTTGCTTTCTCCAGCAAGTAATGAGTAGTTTAAAGAATTACACTCTTTTGTGTTTAATTTATGTGAACCTTTTTATTTTCTTTTTCTAGGGGTTCGAGGGTTCTCCCGTAACGTGGAAAAGAAAGATCCTTTAGAAGGCAAACCTCTGAGCTTTTTTACAGGATATCCATGGCCTACTACTTCAATATATGATTGTCTAATATAATATTTTATTCTTTAGTGCCCAACTGACTACTTCCTGTTGTATTTTTTGTTTCGTTTCTATGTTTTCAGTTGTGGCAGATAAAGTTTTTGTTAGTTGCTTCAACAAAGAGGCTACAAAAAAGGATATTGAAGAAGTATGTTTCGCCATTCATATTCTTTTCATCCATATATATTTTAGCATCTGCCGAAAATTACTTTTTACATTTTTTCATGCCAATGATTGCATCCATGGGTTTGTATTTTGCTGAAGGATAAGCTAATTGTAGTTTGTTTGTAGAAATGTATCTAGATCCACTCCCTAGGTTGGCTGGATGGAAATATTGCCCTAGTGGCTCCTATTAAATTTGAACAGATCTAGATATTAGATACAAAAAAATATTGGTTATCATGTGGACACTTCTCATGATGCTGGTATGTGGCAAATGGCTAGCAAAAACTGTTAGTTACCAACAGGTACATTATGTAACTGTTTGCAGCCTAATTTAGTTTAAATGGGTTGGTATGATAATTTTTATTTATTTATTATGGTAGCCTTGCATTTTGCTATGGTATAGTATTGTGGAATATTCTTTATAATCTGCAGGCTATTATATTCATGTTGTGTTTCTGAGTCTTGCATATTTTATTCTGTGCAGATATTTTCCCCTTATGGATATGTAGAAGATATCTTCATTGCGACCAGTCGTGGTTGGTCCATGCTCTTGTCATGGAGTGTATTTCTTACAATATATTTTGAGGAATGACATGTATTTGATTGTCTTTTATTTCTTAGCCAACAAAAGAAGTTGTAGACTGACCTAGAATAAAAACTAAGAGAGAGTGAGAGGCAGTGGGTGAAATTGAACTCTTCCTATCTTTGTCAAATCTCACCGAACCAGGATTTGCTTCAAGAAGCGTACAATTAAAATCTTAAATGTTAGGAGATACGAGTTAATTGCTTCGTAAGAGAAAATTAGTTAGAGAGGAATAGAAAAATGTTAATAATAGGAGGGAAAGAAAAGAGCAATCCTTGGATTTTGGAGTGCAATTTTTTTTTGGGGGGGGGGGGGGAGGGGTCCGGGG
>Ga0123342_1000574_pt1 | contig 58444 bp, 33 predicted proteins | sample Turbeawhitnodule_FD_89960 | JGI IMG/M metagenome (GOLD analysis project Ga0123342, IMG submission 89960) | Root nodule microbial communities of legume samples collected from Mexico - Turtle bean Mexico white nodule | ecosystem: Host-associated > Plants > Roots > Nodule | place: Mexico: Nepantla... | reverse complement strand
ATTTTTATTTTTTAAATTAATTTTATGATAGTTTGTTTTTTTTTTTTTTTTTCTGATTTCACGCATGTAACTTTTATTTATAGGTATAAAGTTGTAAGAGAGATAACATATAGTTTTGTGCAAGAAGATAAATCCGAAATAGCCGTATATTTTTGGGCGGGGAAATGGACAGCCACTACATAACATTCATGTAAGACAAAAGAGCACAGTAAATAATTTTTAATAGTGATTCTTGGTAACTTGAGACTACTTGCAATCTTAGTTACTATATCAAAATTTTACTATTAGACAAGAATTTTGCAAGCATTTTTTTTAGGTAAAACTTCTTTGGTTTCCACAATAATAAGTATTCTTTGCATCTGTATCTTTTATAAACTACCCAAATATTATTTTTACACAGGCTTCTTCAACCTCAAACTCTCAAGTACTCTTTAAAACAAAACTATTTAGATTTCCATTGATTTTGATAAAAAAAAATGTTGATGAAAATAAAAAGTAAATATACAACTTAAAGTGTTTAGTCTTTCTTTTCAACTAGAAAAATTGACAACACATAATATTTCAAGCAATGGAAAAATAGTAAGAAATGTTTTTTTAAATTAATATTAATTTAATAATCAATATCTTAATTTGAAGAGTTTGGTTAAAAAAATGAAGAGACTAAATGTATCTATTATGAAATGAGAGGTCGAAATTAAAGTGGGTAGGAGACCAAAATTATATTTTGGCCAAAAATATAAAAAGGGAAAGAGGTGTATAACAAGTAAAGAGGGATGTTAAAAGTAAAGTCCATTCTACATAAATTTCATCACCCTTACGTCTTCTTTGTTTTCCTTTCTTTTTCAGTTGCTCGGGCCGAAGCTCTATTTTTATTAATTGGGTCGAAGTAATCTTGAATTAACTTCATCCACTCTCATGATTTCTCTTTGCACCCCATAAATTTTCAAAATGGCTACTTTTGTCGTGTTTTCTCTTATAACAAAAGTGGGACTCCAGTGTTGGCACTAATCGAAAGGGCTTTACGAATTTTTGGGAAAGAGAAGAATCACCATAAAAAAAGAAAAAAAGTTTAATATTTTATATATAAAAATAGAAAGGTAAACTTTTAACACAAATAAGAGGATGCATACAGAAATTATGGGTGTAGGAAGCAAAATCCCCTTTCCTTTCCATATAAACTTAGTAAATGATAATTGGGTCAGATCTTAAGCCCATCACTGATTTAAAAATTAACATATTTATTTTAATAGTTGATGAATGTGATCATTGAATGTAAATATACATATAAGATATTAAGAGGATATTTCCTTTCAATTTCAAAATTTACAAACTGTGATTTGGATAGAATACTACCTGCACAGTTTTTATTCTACTTTAGATATTTTAGAGGAATTATTTTCATAAATAGGGACAGATAAAAAATTATATTCAAAACTAATACCTTAATTAAAAAAATGGATTTTAGAGAAGATAATAAAAAATAAATTCTACATACAAAGTCAATGATAATATGATTTTACTTTACAGAATTTTTTTTTTCCAATTTATCTAGGTAAATAAATTAGAAATGGTCTAATTTCATATGAGATTTTTGTTAAAAAACTTTTCAGATCATCTTAAAAGAAAATTAAATCGAAATAAGTTGGTTTTGGATTCTATTTGTAAAAGAAGATAAGAGACAATTTACGAGATTATTTTAATCATATAACTTTATTAAGATGGTAGTTGGATTTGAATTATGGCTATGAAAATGCTCTACTAGTTGGAGAAAAAGGTAAAAGTTAGCTCAAAAAGTAAAAGCCATTAACAATGGAAGTAGCAATAGCAAATGTCAACCCCTAAAAAGAAAGAGTTTTAATGGGCCCAGATCTTTTAAACCGTTCTTCACATCCTAAGTCAAAAGGCCCATCTCTGTTACCTTTTTCTTTTCTTTTCGACTTTCACTTTCCATTTTAAAAATATGTATCCTCTATCATTTTTCTTTACAAAGATTACTTTATTCACAAGTTCCACTCAATTATTATTATTATTATTTTATTTTATTTTGCTTTTAAAATTAACCTTGATTTATTGAATTTGTCTTATTATGTTGCCTTAAACTTTAACTCTTATTCACTACAAAAACTTAATTGTTTCATAAAAAGGTGAGAATACAACACTTTTAATATTTTAAAAAATAGTTTTGGTATAATTAAAAAAATATTATGACTTTTATTCCTGAGTTAAGTTAATATATTGTAATTTAATTTTTTTATTAAGAAACTTTAAAATACTCAAATATGAATAATCTTTCAAAATATTCAAATTGTGCACATGCATTGACAATTTTTGTTTTAGACCTTTATCCAAAGATCACTTATTTCAATAGCCTAGCCCAGTTTCATGCAGCATAAAACCAGTTCTTTCCATTTTTTAACAAATAACATATTTTTGTGATATAAACTTATAATTAATATAAGTGAATTCATTAATTTTAATTTCTTCAAAGGTCTAAGATTAATTTAAATCCTCTGAACCAAAGTTAACGGGAAAAAAATTAGTCACAAATCTAATTTTTAAAACAAATGATCTCTCAAGTTCTTGCCAAGATTAGGAACTTCAATGTGTGAAATTTATGTGAGATGACCTTACTATAACACTTCTCATAACCTCTAATATAAAAAAAAATGACTATCATTAAATTTGGCCAATGATATTTTAAAGAGGTAAATACAAAAATATTCGAAACAAATCTTAAAATATGAAAATAGAAATACAATTTTTAGATATTTTAATTTTTTTTCAAGATATTGTTAATAACAACTATACATGAAAAATTAAACTAGATAATAGTATTGACATACAGTTTCTTATAAAGTTAACCAAAATTATTTTTGAATTTAACTTATTTATTGAGATGGTTATTCATATTAATTTTTTTGTCTTCTTTTATAACATTATACATAAAGAATATATATTATTTGATAACTTCTTTCAATGTTAATTTTTAATTGAAAATTTTTATCCAATAAAAATTAATTTTGTTTAATTATTCAATAAAATAAATATTTGAATAACTTCTCAAAATTGTTAAATAAAATTTTTTATTTTAAAATAGCAACTACGTATTTTTTTTCAATACAATTTTAAAAATTTATATTTGAAATTGATTTCTTTTAATTAATTACTCATAAAAATAATAAAATTATATATTTTTTAATTAATGAAAATATTAATGTACGAAAATGGATGTGTTTGCTTAGTTATTACTAAAAATATCTAAATAATTTTTTTTTGTCATTACATATGTCTAAATAGTATTTTTTTTAGAGAACCTAGTTAATATATTTAGAACATGATGCAATCATATTTTATCCTATAATCAAATAACTTTCAAGATTTTAAAAGAGGATAAACCATCCAGTTAATCATTGAATGTATGAGGTTTTGTGCATTTAATAGTTGATTATGTAAAAAAATTCTTATTGATGTGTGAATATAGTAAAACAATTTTATAACTCTGCATAAAATAAAATTCAATTAATATATACTGCAGTTTTGTTTGAACTGTGATGAAAATTTTGTTTCACTTAGAATTACTTTCTAGTCAGGTGATGGTCCACAAAACTAGCATGATAGTACATTATCTCCTTCCATTAAAGAGCTTCTGGTTACAATTAATGTCAGTAAATGCACCAAAAAGCAATGATAATTTTTTTGAGATGATATCCAGAAGAGCCAATAATCAACATTTTCTCACGCAGACTTTAAAACTCCTCAAATTTTGAACTTCACAATACTAATAACCAAGCATCATTTGAAGGTTCAATAATACCCTTTTCTTTAGTTGTAAAATCTGTTGGGAAATTAATAAGCAGTGAATGAAAAACAGGAAACATAATTGATGAATTGGTTTTGAATAGTTATCTGCATTCTGCATAAATTTGTTGAACACTATTCGGTGCAAGTTGATAAATATTGCAGACAAATTGAGCTGTTATGCTGCAAGTCCAACGTAAAAACATTATTCAGTACTTCAGTCTTCTCCATTCATTCAATTAACACAGTTAAATTTCTGCCTAGATAGTGTAGCAGCACAGAGATCCCCTGAGGTAAATGAACCAAGTTATGTCATCAAATTTACTCCTTTCAACTTCCCACATAAATAACATGTAATAAAGAGATACATGTAAGTTAATTCTGATCATTTTAGAAGTTTTTCTCTAACAAGCAATTTGACACAAGACTACAGCATTTTTTTTTTCATACAAATAATTTTGGTGATTTTGATGAACACCAAAAATTCTAGCATTCTAACCCACCAAAATGGTAACAAAAAAAACCTGACCTCTCACTATGCACTTAGCAAAAGAAAGAAAAACCAAATCCCAAAGTGGCAGTCAACAACTTTCTCAAATTAACACTCTAAAATTTACAGACCATGATAGTCTAGTGGCCTATTATGCACTACTTGTTCACCCTCTTTAATTTGGTCTGCTAAAAATCTTAAAAACCCTGCAAGGCTGCAACGGAAAGATATGTTTATTTTCCCTCCCTCGGTCAGGCTCAGATACTCTCCAAGGCATCACAAAGCCTACCATATCCTATGTGACATAACAACCAACACTAGCTAGGTGTATGTATGTGTGTGTTTGAGACCACACTCACTCACTTTCCTTGGATTTTGAAAAGCTGAAGATCTTTGCACTTTAACATGTTGCTGAGGAACCAAACAGTGCCCCAAGGCACGCTTATTCAGAATCTTTAATTCAAACACAGATAAACAAGTAAATAAAAAAAGAAAAGAAAAAGAGAATTTTGCTTGGTGTAGTCCTAAAAGTGCATGTGAAGCGTGAGACACACATATGATAACTGCTATAAACAAAAGTGGAAAGCGAGGGGTCTCCACGCGGAACATAGAGAAACACACTCTCTTCTCTTTCATTCATCTTTCTGCTCTGTTCCTGCAATCACCATAACGCAACATTGACCCACCAATACAGACAACCCTTATGCTATTTAACCACATCTTCATTACTCTTTATGTCAAAAATACACAAACAAATTTCCCAGCAATGTGATTGTGACTTACCACCTCACACATTTTGGTTGCATCTACTGCATTAGATTCAATGATTCATCCTAATCAACCCAATTATTAGTTAAATTTGAAGTAAAAATGGGTAGCAGAGATCTTAGAATGAGATTGTATGCAAAGGAAAAAGAAAGTATAATAAGTATGAAATAATATAGATGTGATGAAGGGCAGGGAGAAAATAGAGAATAGGGCACGAGGCTCGAAACCACAGTGCCTTTCGCACTCAAACTTTAAAAGGCCTCGAATTTCAAACCCTGAAAAGGATATCATCCTAAAGCCACCCAAAACAAATTACACCCTTCATCAATACTATATTTATGTTCCAAATCACAAAACGTCTTATACATCATCATCATCACCTTCTATGAGTATCATCATCATCATATCTCTCTATGCTACTTGTGGGGACATCCATATACATACATACATACACATAACACATGCATACTGTTACTGTTACTGTATGTACACTTTCTCAGTCAACTGGTGCAGGGTTTCATCAATTCAGAAATCTTTAGATGGCTTATGAATGAATTCAATTCTTCAACCTCTCTACTTGTGAATCAAAAGTTCTTTTCCCTTCCAACTTTAAATAAAAATGTTCAGCGTGTAGTTTCAAATTATAAATTTAGGTCTAATTAGTTTCAAGTTTTTTCAATTAGTTAGTGGTAGAATTAGGTTAGATTTGATTAAAAACAAAAACTTTGATTCTAGGAGATGTATTGTTTGTTTTGATTGAATGATGGAAACAAGGGCAAAGAAGAAGGAAGAGAAAGGTGAGACAGCAAGAAGAGGAAGATGATGAGCTTGAAATGGCAGATGGGAAGTGTGAAATGGTAAGCATTTGAATGAACAGAAATGGAATAAGAGACAAACATAGGTAGCACGTGTGGGGCCGTCGCTTACCTAATTGTCTTCTTTCTTGTCACTCAAATCACTCATGCAATGCAATGGACGTGTTATTAAATTCAAAACATAACTATATTAAACAAAAATCACACTCACTTCTTTTTTTCTCAACAATGTCATATCTCAATTCATTAAAAATATAAAAAATGTTAAATTTCTATTTTATTCCATTTTATTTTTTTTAAAAGAAATTCATATTACATTGCATATTTTTCCTATTTTTCTTTATTTTAAATATTTTATATATACTTAAAAATATGTTATTTTTACTTTATTTTGAATTTGAATAGAAATAGGTAATATAACTTTAATAATAAATACACTTTATAGAAATGTATTAATTAAGAGTAAAATAAATATAAAGAAATTTTGTATTTATAAATGAAGGATTACAAGAGTTTAAAATTAATGAAAAATAGAATTTGAAAAACCCTCAATATATATTCTATCAATAAAAGTATATTTTTGTAGTTAATTTAACTAAACGTTTATAATTTAAAAAGTTTCATTGATGTCAGCTTTTACTTAGTTCTTAGTTGGTTTTCTTTGGAGGAAGTTTTAAGAAACATATAATAATACCTAAAACATTAAATAGACAGAAGTGAGATTAGGTGGCTGAAATTACATTTTCTCTTATACACAGAGAACCTAATTTCTACAGTTAAATTTAGGAAACTAAATTCAATTTTTTTGCTAGTTAAAATTTATACCAGTAAAGACGTATCTAATGGGTAATTATTAACATACAAATTTTGTTGACGTTATTAATTATGAGACAATGTGATGTTTAGATCTGGTGTTGAAAAACAAAATTATTACTTGAATTAACGTAAACTTGAGTTTGAAGGGTGATGAAGGGAAATAAACAAGATAATAAACCTGATGAGTATTGGAATTCCATGGTTGAAATTAGCAGTGACAGATAGCAGAAGGACGAGGTGAGAGAAAGGAACAGAATCCATGGGATAAGGTAGGGACATGACATGCACAGAGTTGTGTTGTGCTGTGTTGTGATGGATCAACAGAACCATGTCGTCATCCCTTGTTTTGACCATATATATTTACTCTAATTTGTAACCCAGATTCTGTGGGGCCCACATATATCTATTTCCCAATTCATTTCCCTTTTTGTTTCTTTAATTCTAAGTAAAATTAAAAACTAATAACAGAGCATTCATCTTTTGAAATGCTGCTATAAAGCAACTAATCATCCCTTCAGTACAATATGAAGAGGTGAACAAAAGGGTCACCTTAATCCTTTGGACCATTTAATGTTTAATGGAGTGAGATATTACTAGGTACACAAAGTATCATTAAGCTAATCTTTGTCTGAATTAAATCACAAAGCTTCATCATTATCACTAGAAAGCACTAAGTTTACAAACTTTATTCATGTCAAACTTCACAGCATACATGTTTGTCCTTTAGACATGCAACATGACCAACAAACAATACTATCCGCAATAAGCTTTTCCTTTGATCTCGCTATCAAAGTCCTTCTCAAACGGAAAGAAACATTCGGGCACAAAAACAAACATCATCACTTGTCACACAACTAACCCTTTTATGTTCAAGAATTTTTAACCACCACATCCCCTTCTCTCATACACTGCATAATGTTGGTTTGTGTTGCATAATAATGGTGTTACTTCTGTCGTGGTCAGCATCTTCACAAGACTCAAGCCCATCACAACAATGGGAAGTGTAGGTGACTAGGTGCATCTATTACTTGCGTGTCACTTTCATGTGCATCCTTGTCATGCAGAAAGTTCTCTTCCACTCTAATGCTTTGAGTTTTTTTCCTCATACAATAAGGTTGAATTTGGTATAGGTTTCTTCTGACACAATCTTTCACACTTACCCCATCTTGCACATAGTCATCATATCAAATCCTTGGACAAGATTAGAAGACTCTTCATACCCCTTTTCTTCTTTCGTCCACCCCCACATGCCCATAACGTTGAATGTTTGCCATGACGCAAAAATATCTTGTTGAATGACGAGGGAGAGGGCTACTACTGACTTTTGCAGCCTCAGCAGATTCCATGTTGGGAGAGCACTTTATGCAGCATAACAAACATTGGCCATACCAAGACATCAATTTCAAATTAAATGCAAGTTGAGATTCATATTATTCTATATTCTTTTGCTTCAAAATATATCAGATAAAAGATTAACTTTGGCATGTACCATAATTTTTAAAACAAATCTGCTTTCCCTCAAGCACCGAAAAAACAATAGCAAACTTTCAAACACTTCAACATGCAATGACTCAAATCTGATACAGCTGGATGCATAACACACTGCACTTCAGTTGGATTTGGATTTCTACTAATTAATCATATAATACTGTTCTGAATAGGCTGACTAGTGACAGACTGAGAACAAGGTCACTCATGGTCAAATTTCTTTTATATTCTCTTTAACAAGCATAAAAAAGAAACTCCTAGTATTAAAACAGTTTTTATTTTAAAAAAAAAACACAATAAAATAGTGACAAAATAATTTTATATACTTAATTTATTCGAAGGTAATTTATCTTTGTCAAACGTATATTTTTCTTTTCCTTTATTTTCTCCTCGATCGAACAATGGAAAGCATCTTTCTCTTTCTTCTCAATAAAAACTCTTCAAATCTTCTCTTTATGCACTCTTTTTCATTCCTTTTATTTTCTCTTGAAAACCAAATAGAATGTTAAAGTGACAGATAAGAGTCCCGCAAAAAAGTTACTTTTTTACCTTTAAAGTAAAAGATACCATCATATATCTAAATTCTTCCCAAGTAATACTAGTTAAAAGATCAGAAAAAAAAGCTTTTTGTTAGACTTCAGATGTTGGAAGTTGAAACCAAGGCACACTTTTGCTTTAGAAGCAAGAAAAACACCATAATGACAATCGTGGTTTGTGAAGATAAAGGAGAAAACATGCTACCCCCGATAATAATATCAAAATGACCCTAGATAAGTATAAAGCACGGACCATCAACACAAAGGTTCTCTACACAACGTGGCATTTCCAAGTAAACTCTAGAATGAGAACTGAGAAAGAATTTACCAAATTAACTAGAACTTTTATATAGCCATAAGAATACCATACATGTGGCATAAGTAAAGCTTACATTAGTACATTGGTCTGTGATAGTAGCATATGGTAATTAAGTACTGAATATAAATTAGTAGATAAAATAAGTAGAGTCTATATAGTTGGTCCGTCATACAAAAGACCAACTCATAAACATGAAGGCTAGGCAGTGATTAGAATCATCATCATTGAGGACTTTCCATGCAATGGCCTGCTCATAAGACACTGGCCGATTCATACTTGATACACATATCCCAGCTGGTAGATAAGCAAAACCCTGAAAAGAAACACAGAAAAGTAGAGAATAAGATATACCGTCCATCTAAGTAGAATGAAAATATAGTTAGATTCCAGGTTTCCATTTTTTATCTATAAGAAATGAACACATTCAACAGAATTTATAATAACTCACACCTCCTCACCTAACCGAGTTATAAAATCACAGAAAACTGTCAAGCTTATATTTATTTTTCACATAATGTAAAGTAAGGTTATAGGCGATACAGATAAACATGTTATTACTCAATAGACAATTTTATGCAATTTACAACCATAACGCAGCAGTAACTACAAAACCTTAGAGCCAAAATTAACAAAAAAAAGTGTAGTTCACTTTTTAAGTACCTGTTGCATTATCTTGGAGAACTCAGAACAAAGAATCTTCCTTCCAGATTCATCAAGAACTTTATCAAGAATTATGTCTTGAAGTGCGACTAGAGTAGTTTCAAGCATGTCTAACCCAGCTTGATTAGCAAAGGTGAACACTGGAGATGCCTGAAATGATTTTAGAAGTACAACACTCAATGGAAAGATTATTGGACAAAAGAATTGCATATTCTTCCAAAACATACGGCATACTATATTATTATCAACGAAGTCCTCTGACATCAAATCATTTTTTCAAATTCCAATAAATAAAAATTAAAACAATGCAAGTGATTACATTTGTTTTCACAGAGCAGCACATGATTGCATCGGAATGGTGCCAAAGTTGCTTCAAGATTGCATCACCACCTGCTGTGGACTCAGATCTAAAAAGCTCTGTGGCAGTGTAGATCCTTAAAGGAAACACAATATACTGTCAGACTAAACAGAATAAGATCTGGCGAGTAAGTCGTGCAAAACTTTCAAAAATCACTCACGTTCAAACAGAATTTAACTTTCAGTTACCAACTAGTGAAATAGATAATGCTAACGATCTGTAGATCTAAGAGCACTTTAATAACTCCTAAACCCCCTAATACTACAAAACCAAACATGTAAAAAGCTAAATTCAGCACACTAAAATAATCGAGTTGCGGTCAATTTATAGAAAACAAACCTGTAGCTTCTACTGATCCATCGTGCTAAGGTAAGGGCCTCTGGGGAACCAGGAAGTGACTTTGGCCCCAGTTGAGTACTAAGCCTGGAAGGAGCAATTGCCATCGCAACTCTCTGAACGGATCCAACAACACTACGCACATACTGGCGAGCCATTGCAGCAACATTGTCCCGTGTATGATTTTCGAAGGTAAATTGGAAAGCAATAGTAAGGACCGACCTCAGGTTGTACCCATTCAAATCAGCTTCACCGGCTGGACGAGCATTAGCGGATCCTACTTCCATTGTTGATGCCAAATCTAATGTACGAGTTGCTGCTGGACCATCCTGGATGCACGAGAATTAGAAGCAAGATAATTAGTAACTTGACACCGCGCATGTATTGACATCTGAAAGTTGGCGTCAGTTCTAGCTAGCCTAGACAACATTCTAGATATTGTGATGATTAGCACATTAAAATAGGACTAAGATACATTATAACAGGTTCATATATGCTGATTGGGTTATATTATATCGGTAATTAAATGCAGATTATTTATAAGTAGTTTCATAACCAAGAGCTAGTGCTGATAAAAAAGTTCAAAGCTAGTAATAAAACCATACAAGTTGCAAACAAATGTCACTCAACTGATTTAGGATCTAATGGAATGACGCGAAAACCAGATGGCAGTAACAGAGCATCATCTGCAAAGGACTCGTCAATAGGTGCAAACACAAGTTGAGCACATGCCCCAATTGCATTTTCATCAACTCCACTGCATAGCTGCCACATCCAACAGTTGCAAAGCAAAAGGGTTATTAAATGTCATGCATAAATACTTAAAGCTTAATCAAATAAAATATGCAAACAACAAAAAATTCGACCTCATTACCTGCAATAGATACATATCACGTGCCAACGTGACATCTTCAGGAGAAAATGCATGACCCTCTATGCGAACCACCTCCAGAAACTGCACCATTGAGGCATGTCACAATTTAGCATAGAATATAAAATATATTGTCAAAATAGAAAATGAGTTAAGAAGATAAATACCTCTTCATGCTCAATAGTATGAGCAAGAGGTAAAATGACCTGGCTGCTGGGAAAGCCACCAGGCCTTGCACAGGGAACTGCATAGGAACTAGCTTTAAGGCATGCAGCAGAGTATGCATCAACCCCGTAATCAGCCCATTCTGATCGATGCTCTCTCAAAAAACGAACAAGTAAAGCAGGTGGAACATTCTGTAGGAAACATTGTTCAAGAGAGAAGATTATAATCAAAATTTAGCAGATGCGTAGAAAGTTAGGATAAAAAGGAATTGCATATATAACTGTTTGCTTCTAAAGTACCTGCAGGAGCATTGATGCCTTGGCACACAAAACCCCACCTCCGAATGATGGGAACATGGAAGCATTATAATTGGACCCCAAAAACTTGTTTGGAGAAGAGTTTATAGCTATAGTCACATCTTCCACCCCGTCAGTACCCATCAGCGACCACCCATCATCAACAAACCCATTCACAGCATCATTAAATCCCCTGAAGAATTAGGTCAAATAAATTCTTATTGATTATAAACAGGCTTGAATTTTAGCAAGAATATGAAATATTAATCATTCAACTGCTACTACCTCACATCAAGTGTAAATAGTACCCAGCAAATAATTCAAAATGCATAATGCACTAGTTCTATATAACAAGGAGAATCAAGCCTTACCTGCAAAGTCTCTGACTAAATGTTCTCAATACAGCAGGCTGGCGTCCACCACCATACTGAATTTCTCCACTCGATTCTTGTGCTATCTGTCTTATATGTTGTAAGGCCTACAGAGAAAAAAAATTTAAGTCCAACAGCGATTTTTGGTAACTTCCAAAGTCTATTCCAACAAACAAGAAGTTAATCTTACAGCAATGGTCAATTTCTGGGCCAAGATTTTTGATGATTCATACAGGGGCCTCAGTACTTCAGGGACACTCCATATCTATGAGAAATAATAATGATAAAATACTGAGTAAAGGATCAGAGATTATAAAGTGATTTCACTTGTAGATCGTTTACTTACATCTAAATCAATATGATCCACTATGTGAATAATGGATCCACCACCCTCACAGGGTCTAATCAGATAACCGCTGGGAAGCATTTCAGCTCTAATGAAGGTTGTAGTAGGAGGGCCTGTGGGGCCACCAGTTGAGGATGTCAATGATCTCTCACATATCTGCCAGCCAGCACAATAATTTATATAAGCCAAATTTGTTCTAAAATCCCATGAGGAACAAGAAACAATCATTTTATATTCTGCAATAACACCTCAATAAGTAATACCACATAAGCAAAAGCTTCAAATGTTTCAGAACAGATCCAACAACAAACAAAGCCCAAATACACAATGGCGGGAAGGGGTTGGAACTTAAACAAAAAGAAGCCACGTCTTTCCAATGGAAGATAGGTTGTGATTAGTAAACTTAGTGGAAATTTGTTTTCTCCCCTTCTCTTCAAGAGAGAGGATACAGGGACCAGCTCAAGAAATGACTATTTTCAGCACAAGAACAATAAACAGCCATTTCGGCAGGACAAATGTTTGTTAAGAAAAAACACAGCACACTATATCCCTCTCCATACCACGAGACTTCCATCTTCCAAACTTGTCGTGTATCTCAGTGTCCAATAGTCCCGCGCTGCTGCCAGTGTTGTGGGCGCATATGTCTGGTAAAAAAATCGAATGTCAACAAAAAAGGCAAGAAATCAATCATGAAATCATTCCAAGTGCAGAAAACGTCTTTCAGACCTGCATGTACATGAGCTCTATGGTGCCCCCATTCCCTGTGGGAACTATACTCAATACTTCCACGCATCGGCAGTCACGATACCACGACTGTCGATCTTTAAGAATCTCAGCAACCTGACAAAAAACAGTCACAACCACTATTCAGAAAAAATACAGTTCAATTGTTCAACGACGAGGAACATGGGGGATACAACAACTCACCTTAGTGGGTTCAAGACTCACAAGGCCGCAGGCTCGTGCTGCCACACCACTACAGTTGCGGGAAACAGCAACGATTCCAATAGAATCCGGACCAGGCTACTCAATACAAATTACCACGAAAAATTAGACAACATAGTAATAATTGTTGCTTAGAAGCAGACATAGGAAACAAATAGTAATGTTTGTTAAAATGAATATACCTTCATCCCAATCATCTGGACCCAGTCGACAGCAGTTCCAGTAGCCTTGGAAAGGAACTCTGCCAGGGTCTCCTCAGCTATGGCGAGAAGACTGAAACATTAAAGAGTAATCATGTTACTACCATGAAAACATTGAAATGAACAATTATACAAATACTAAAAGTAGTACACAGTTGGTTACATACCCAGCTGGGTTGTTGGCATCCCTATTGGGATGCTGAGGTGTTGGGTTTTGCTGTTGATTCTGACCACTCATTACGACAGACTCACAGCTATTGTCTGTGGTGGTGCCAGCAGAGGCCTGTTCAAACCAAAGCATGGTTCAACCATTAACATTTAGAAATAAGAAAAGTTCACAGAAAATGACGGCGAGAGGGAGGTGTCCTCACAGTCTGTATCTGTTGCTTCATATATCCATTCTCGTAAACCAGATGAGAAACCTGCTTCTGCAAACGGTCATTCTCTTCCATCAACAGTTTGTTCATCGCAGTCAGCTTTCTGTTCACTGTCTGCAGCCGAGAAGCTTCCTTCCTCTGCTTCTCACGACACCTACACACCAAATTCACAAGTGTCTTGTAAGAAGAAAAGCATACAAAACTACAAGTTCCTATATTATAAATTGAGGCAGGCACAAGTTACTTTCTTTCACTCAGACAATATAGAAAAAAAAGTAGTGAAGGTGGTGGCCTTTATAAGAGAGAATAAGAAAGAGAAGACTTTGACATTTGGGTTATTTGAAAAGGGTCACCTTCTATTCTGAAACCAAACTTTGATTTGTTTGGGTTCAATATTGGAAAGGATGGGGCACTCTCTGATGAGCTGCTGCCTCCGCAAAGAACTTGGCTTGGGACATTCGGCATAGACCCTCTCCAAAGCCTCAACCTGCTCAGGTGTGTACCTAACATACTTGCATGAATCCATCTGGTTGTTGGCTGAGTCCTTGTGCAAAGAAAGCGCCATAATCTCCCACTGTCACACCCCAAAACACACTACTTTCTCTAATATACACACTAACACTAAAGTAGTCTTTGAGACTGAAAAAAGAAGAAGAAATGGGAATAGTGTGAGTGAGAAGGAAAGAAACTAGTTTGGCTCCTCTTCTTCAGTGCTCTTGTTGGTGTTAGTCTCGGGCAGGCTCTCTTCTACAAGAGAGCCTCCACTCTCCTTCATTAGATGCTGCTCAGTTCCTCAAATTCCAACTTAGGATAGAGCCTCAAGGGGCGCTACAGTAGTCTCTATCCCACACACACACCAATCTCGAGATTTTGAGAGAAAGAAAGAGAAAGAGATGGAAGAAGCAGTGAGGAAGAAAGAATGTGTTGTGTGTTTTTATGTGTTGTCTCTGTAATAATATAATACTAATATTGTTGTGTATAGCATAGCCATAAAATAAATGTGATACGTAGTGTAATAGTTGTTGTAAGAATGTGGCTGAAAAAAGCAAACAGAAGGAAGGAAACAACCAATGGGCAATTAAAGGGACTTTAATTTGTTACTGAGACATTTATTTTATTTCTTTTCCTTTTTTGGTTGTTCCTGCAGTACCAAACTGGTTTCCTCTTTACTCATGGTCACTGTGTGATGCTAAAATGAAAAGCAAATAAGTGAAAAAAAGAGAGATATAAATGAGAGGACAGCACAAGCGCATAACAGATACGATTTTTTGACGACTCAGTTTCCCTGTTATTTGTTAACCCTTTCTCTCTCTTCGTGCAGAAAAAAGATACTATATTGCAGGCACACCAATAGCGAACCTTCTCTCTCTTCATGAAGCCATGTTTCAAAAATGAAGGGTGATGATGATGTGATGTGCTATGCATGCATGTACATGTAATGATGCAGATGATATGGGTGAAAGAGAGAGAGAGAGAGGGTAGTAGCAGTACAGTGTGTGTACGTAAAGAGAGTGTATAAAAGGTAGAGAGTGGACAAAAAAGACGGACAAATATTTGGCTTCACATTTGGTTGCAGGGTGAAATGTTAGCAAGATCCCATAAAATTGGCTTCACTTTGATTTTCCTTTTACTTCTTTTCTCTATTATTTGTACTTCAAAAATTCTACACAACCCTCTTAGCCTCATAGAGTGTTTAGTATTTATTGTCCCTGACACTCTCCTATTTTTTTATTTATTTAATAATACTTTTTATTAATAATAATGTGAAACTATAATTTTCTATCATTTTTTCTTCACACTTATATTAAAAAAAAAATCACATTTCAATTTAAACAGTATACCTCATGTATCTCATATTTTAAAACACTTTGAATTTGTTAAAGTATCATTATCAAATCTAATGGATAAATTAGTCCATAGTTGATACATTCTTGTTATATAAGTTTAAAGTGATAAACTAGTTAATTGAATTATAAATATTTAATAACTTGATTGATAAACAAATAAATATAAAAAGATATACCGACATAAATTTTATTACGGAAATAAAAATTGTCTTAATAAGTAAAATAATTAATTTTTTCTTACATTTTTAAATATTTTTTAATAAATTATATATCTTTTTTATTTGAATAAAATAATTGTTTAAATGATTTTATCTAACTATTAGTTAATTTTTTTTATTTTTAGAAAACTAAACTTTTCTTTTTTTACTTAAACTACTTTTACATTGAAATTCCTTTTTGTAATTTTTACATAATGTCATATAATAAAATATTGTTTCTTTAATTTGTAATACTAGTTTTTTAATTTAAATTGTATAAAAAATAAAAGTGGTGCAACAAATATTAATAGTGATATGTAAAATTGAAATAAGTCATGATAAATTAAACAAAATTAAGAAATAAGAAAATGTATTCAACTATAAAAGATTTACGAAAATAAAACTAAATAGTTTGTAATTTATAAATTAAAAAGTTTTAAAATAAATTATTTTAAAATATTTATCAATCAAATTATAATGTTATTTTTTTAGTTTATAAGCTATTCAAATAAATTATTAATTGTTTTTTTAATCTTATTAATACTTTCATAATAATATTTTATAGTCTTTTGCATTGAGTTATATTGTTACTTTGTAACTATCCACAACCAAACTTTAATGGTAAATTATTTGCATAGATTGAGAAGTTATGGTACATATCTCACTCATTCCAGTTAAAATATAATTAATTTAAGAAACTGCACTTTCTTCCAAAAGATTAGAAAGAGTCATTTTTTTTTTGTCTTCTTCTCTTGTCTGCTATTCATGGTTAAAGATTAAAAATGGAATTAAGCTTAAAAATAATATATAATTGCTAGACAGTGTAAACACTTTCATTTTAATAAATTATATCTATTGAACTCCTTTTCTTTTTTTTGTTATATTTCTATAAACATGGTCTACCAGTTTATTAAATATAAATAGTGTATGCAATATTATGTGACTTCTATATTTATTTTTAAAAATATATTTTTATAATTTTTTATTTAAATTAAAAATATATTGATGTATTACCAGAAAAACGAACTAATAAATATATATATATATATATATATATATATTTAAACAAAATATTATTAAAAAAAGAAAAAAGAAAGAAAATATAAAAATATGGAACTAGCACTCAAAACTAGCATATACTTGTGAATGACTAATTACTATGATTTATTTGCCTTGCTTTGATTATGGTGTAAGTTGTTGTACACTACAAAAGCTTTCTCTTAGAAAGTAGTAAATTAAAGAATAATTTTACTTAATAATTAGCATATTCACTAACTTAGAAATGATGAATGAAAGTTCAAGTTGAGGCAAAATTGACAACCTAGTATGATTAGGAGTAAAAGTGGGTTTTTATCTTAAAGGGTTATTATATTATTATTTTTTTCAAATATGAAAGCTTATCTTAAATTTTGGGGCCATAACATAATAATCAAAATCAATTTGAATAGACATCCACTGGCCACTACCAACTATAAAGATAAGAGTAAAATATTTATGAAAAAAGTTTTAGTAATAAACTTTATAGCATATTCCTTTTAACACATATTTTGTTTACTTGAAACTTATAAAAAAATAAAAAAGGTTATGAATAGACTTTTAACTAGTGATAGAAATTATGGGTTACTGGTTAAACTAATAATTAATGAAACTTGAAAAATATTTAACTTCTATTAAATTTTAATCAATAATAAAAATATGTTGAAATTTGCATAGTTTAGCACAACAGTGTGCAGAATAATTAACATGATTGGATACAAAGAAAACCTTAAGTATGTGTTTACCTTTTCCAAGTTTTTTAATTTGAATATTTTGTGTGTGAGTTCTGTGAATTTTCTTAAACAGTATAGGATTAATTGAACCGTGTTGAATAAATTTGTATGAGAGTCAGCTAAGAGCACTAAGAAATGTTATTCACATTATTTAAGACTATGGGATGGCTTCTCAATTGCATGCATGCACCCACTAATTGCCCATTTATAAGTCAACTTTGATTTCTAAGTTTCTAGGTGGGTTCACGTTCCACACACTTTTACAAACTTTTTATATAAATTAAAAGCTATTATTATGAACATCAATTTGTATGAGAAACCTTTTTATCATTTCAAGAAAAACAGGATAAATCTTAAGTTTAAAACTTAGTTTGTAAAAATCCAATCCTCGTAATATATTTTTTAGATTTTTTCATCTTGTTATTATTTATAGTATTTTCATAAGGTTGAGTTTTTTTTGGGTAGTCTTTGTATGTTTTCGATCTTTCATTTTTTTTTCTTCTTAAGCTATGTCAATTTTGGGTTACAAGACGTGGATTAGATACCTATAAATACATTCTAACACTTAAGTTAATCTGAGTATAATATACAAATATTATAGATTAGATTTTCCACTACCTTTGGTTTTCGAATATTTTCCTATTTATACCTACCTTTGACTTGGATAGTTGATGGTACAAATGTACATGTTGGATCCATTAAGGGGTCAAATCAAGTTTTAATTATGTCTTATGGGTAATTGGTATATTGTTTTACTGACACTTTAAGGTCTCTCACGGGTCTTGTATGGAACGTGGTGAGATGTCGAGGTCCCAACAAAGCGCCAGCTACTAATAACTCGACAATCAAGTAATACATTTGTCCTAAGCTCAAATTAAATAGAGAGTCTATTTGAAGGGTCTGAAAGAAAAATTCATTTATTTGCGTTAACCATAACGTGATTTACAGGATACCACATTGGGTGATCAAGATGTCGATTGTCCATCATTTCCTCCTCTTGGTATATATATAAAAATGTTTTTACAAGGCTGAATTCCTCTACAGGTGTCTCTTCCTTTGGTTGTCTTCGGTCCTTCAGCTCTTCAGTCTTGGAATTGGGTTGCAACAAGTGGGTGGGGACTTACAAATATATTATGACGCTTAAGTTAGTCAAAGTATGATTTGCAAACATTAATTAGATTTTTCATTACTTTTGGCTTCTGTCCTTAATAATATGGATGTATATGTTGGACCCATATGATAAGTCAAACTATGTCTTAATCATATTTTTATGGATAATTTACTGTATTAATGACTAATAACATTTTAACGTCTCTCACAAAACTAGTGTAGAACGTGTCAAAATGTCGAGATTTTGAGAAGGAGATTACAAGAGACTCGACAATCACTCTCTAAGATGATTAACTTTTGTAATTATTATTTTAAAAATTATAAGTAATATATTTCTAATTGATTTGCAATTGGATCGTATTTTTTTAAAGATTAATTTAAATACATGTTAAACTTTTGAAGAGGAAGATATAATTTATATAAACGTGTAAACATTTAAATTAAAGAAAACTAATTTGACTAAAAAATGTATATGAAAATTTAACAAGGTGAAAAGTATAACCGAAGGAATGCAAAGTTAAGATAGAGTTAAATGGAGACGAGTAAGATGAACTATATAAAAAAAGGAAAAATTTATAAATTTATTATTTTTTAAGTTTTGAGTTATGCTGATATTACATTTCTTGTATAAATTATTTCATGACTTATTGATTTTAAATTTTCTCAATAACATCACCATTAGAAGTGTTATATAAGTCAGAGACTTGCAGGTATAATCCTTTGTAGGTTATAAACCAAACATCTGATAAATAGGTTGAATTGAAAAGTTACTTAGAAAAGCGTGATGAAAAAAAATTAGTGATGGACAAAAGTAAAAAAACTGCTACTTAATGACAAGTTTGCACGCAATCAACTGGGAAAATGATTTTTTTATTCCTTTGAAATGCATAAACCTTTAGCTTATTAAAAAATGGAAGAGCTAAGATAATAAGTATGTCTAAAAAATTGAATCTACACTTTAAGAAAAAAAAATTACGCGTAAATAATTATATATAAAAATATATTAATTTGACAATGATACTGTAAAAGACATTCCTTTAGAACTGTAAAGTGATATAATGTAATTTTAAAATTATTTTATTTTTTCAGAAAAAAAAATCAGTGATATAATACAAATTGTCTATATATCAATACTTTTATAAAAATTAAAATGTAGAAAAACATAAAATTAGGTTAATTTCTAATCAGTCTTATAGAGCAATCAATTTGTAGTAAGAAAGCAATGGGTGAAACTTTGTTGCCCATTCACAATGGAAATAAATAACTAACCGGTTATAGATTTGCATGAAAATCATTATTTATAACTATCCAAAAATTATTTACCCATAATTTAAAAAAAAATGTACAGTGAACAATTAATATAAGAGTGATGAAACTTTTTGACAGAGAAAAAATGGTATAGAATTGATAACTAGTGTATGGGTAATTATTTGATAAAACATGGTTTCCTAGTATACATAATGTACGCACATGTCTACTTTCATATGGACAATATCCAATGTTATAATTAATCTGAGGTTGAAATTATCGTCACGGTGAAGTCACCTATTATCCATGGTTATGTTGCGAAGTAGGCATGCAAGACAAATGATAATTTACATATGAATTGAATGAGTGTATGTATATATATATATATTTAGTGATTAAGAAGAAGTTAATGATGGGAAGTGGCTTAAAGAACACTAGTGTATCCCAGTGTAGAATCTAAATGCTTTAATTACGATTAAGTGTTGAATAAGTTTTAGGCCTGCAAGCTAGGTAGCAAGCACATCTGAACCCTGAAACCCAACTTTGTGGTTGAGATCCACCAAGCACCAACCTCTTCCCCTTTTCTTCACAATTCATAGTGTTTCCCACCTCTTTCCCTTTACTCATAAGGATCCAAGAGCAAGAGAGATAATGCCTCACAAAAGCAATTGACTTTTGGATATTTACAAGGTTGACATTTCCCATAGCCCTTCAACTCTTCAGAGCATCCAATGATCCTTCCAATTTAATTAATAATGCTCACCAAAACTCACTCATGTGGCTTTTTGTAGTAGTGCCCACCACCACTGCTGCTTTCTCTCCTTCTCTCACTCCTCACGCACTCCAACTGTTTGATAAAAAAATTTATTAGGTCTAAGTCGAGATATGAGAAGGAGGAGTCAATACACAGACTCAGTTGTGTTTTTTTGTCTCCCTTTGCAATGTGTGATGATGATGGAGTCCCCCCTATGGCTATAGCTTTTGGTTCTGGAAGAGGAAGAGATTTGGGACAGGTTGATAAAAAAACAAACAAAGGTGGAGGTCCCTTTCAATTCCTTCCAGTCCCATGCGGGGACCCAAAACCCTTTGTTTTTTAATCCTTGGTTTTGAGCTCATGAACCTTTTTCCTTACATGCACCAAAAGAGTGTCATGGACTCACTCACAATACCCCACCACCTTCTCTCTCTCTCTAGAACTGTGTGCATGCCTTTGCTTCCATTTTACACCTCTCTCTCTCTTCCCTTGTGATGAGGGTCCATGCATAAAGAAAAGGAACCCCCTGGCCGCCATGATAGGATGCTCATGTGAGTGAAAATCTAATGTCTTGCAAACTAATTATGCCAACATATCATTTCTAATCGTTATCATTAGTAGTGCTATTTAAGTATATACTGTCAATTTAATCTCCTAATTATACTTTACAAAAGGAACCAAATATTCCAAACCATCATAACACTCTCCTCGATATACACTTATACCTTCATACATTATTAACAACTCTCCAACTTCCCTATCATCTATATCACCCACCAACTCCCCATGCATGCATTCACTTTTCACTTTACATTTCTATTTTAATCTAACTTACCCTTATTCTAACTCAATTTTAATGTTTAACTTACATTTTAAAACAAACTCATGTGATGAATGAGAACAAAATTGTATTCCTTACTTATATTTAAGGTTTTAAATAAATAGGGTTGAAGTAAAATTAAATCATGCATCTTTCTTTTCTACTTTCCCTCTCCTCCATTACAATTTCACACATTTTCTTGCTTATTATTGTGATAAAATAAAATTAGTGATTTCATTTTTTTATTATATTATTCATTAATGAATGCATTTTTATTCCTTTTACTCGTAAATTGAAATAAAAAATTAGACAAAATTGGAATCGAACAAATTGCATCGCATAGGACTGTATTATTCAAATTAACTAAATGAGTAAAATGGATAAAAGAAAAAGAGGAAAATATATTGACGTGGAAGAATGCGAAAAGAATGAGAATTGAATCATAGTTTTAAGTAAAATAATAAATTTGGATGGAAAGGAGATAAAAAAAAAATAGCAAAACCGAATATTTTGTAATGTGTAGAATTATGATGTTGAAAATTGAATATCAGAATGGGCAAAATTGATAAAGTGGAGCAAAATAAAATTGCGGATGAATATGAAAAAAATAAAAATTGAATCATTGTTTTTTGCTTTGCTACCATAACCTAAAAACAAAAACAAACATGTATGTGAATTTAATACAATTTCAAAATTATATATATAATTTGTTTTATTATGCATTTACTTTAGGTGACCATAGTTATTTAATTTTAGTTTACCTCAATGTAATACATTTGATTTCCTAATACAACGACTTAGCATCATATAAACTTTGAGCATCACTACTTAACCATTACGTATAGACTATGTATCTAGTTCAACTATAACTATATTTATGTAGTTGTATTTTTCAGAATTGGAATAATTTTAATCTTTTATATAAATTAGGACGATGTAATGTATATTAAGTATTGATAATATTTAATAAATTTTATTTAAAAATACATTCATATTTTCATGGTGACGTTTTATCTCAATAATTTTATCTGAAACTAATAGTCTGATTTATTAAGTAATTTATTTTTCCGATTCAAATGAAACAACATCATTCGTTATTTCCTCAAAAAAAAAAAAGTAAATTTATTTTTTGTTCAACATTATTATTATATTAAAACTGTTATTATATAAATTAATATATTTATTTATATTGTTTAATTATTTAGAATGTTGACCAAAATAAATAAATAAATCAAACTTATAACATTATTGAAAGACAATTTATATTTTATTTGATGATATTATTACAGAATATACTTGTATATATAATAAATATAACGTTTCTATATTTAAGTGATTGTGGTTCACAAATTTTAAAAAGCTTATTTATTCCCTCAAAATTGGAAATAATGAAATTAAAATGTGGGTTTATCGGGTTTGTCTTGTGTTTGAGTTTTTTTTTCAGTCCTTTTCATACCTTTTCTTCCGTGGGACTACATGGGTTTTGGTTTTGGAAAATTTTCAATTCTTTCAGTTACATGAACTTAGTCACTTTTTTTCTTAACTCGTGAAAGTTCAATGTTAGCTTAAAGGTTCAAATATGGTGAGAAAATGGTTTTGGTTTGAAAATCATAATCATATAATGAACTGCTACTTTAAGCTTCAAATATTCCTTATAGTTAAAGTCACTTTTTTTAAATTTCTCCATAAATGTTTTGAGACACACATGTCTTATGAATTATTAATAATGAGGTGCTACAGTTTATAATATGACATCTCAAAAATTATAATAAAATATTTTTTAAACACAGTATTTCTGAATAATTTAAATATTTTATTATTTTTAAATATTAAGTGACCAACTATATAATTAATAAAAAATGAAATAATTTTAAAAAGATAAAATTAACTTATCTTTTGGCATGTAAATAATAAATATAAAAGAGATAAAGTTGTACTTAAGTAATTAATTTTGAAAATTTAAATAAGAAAATATTACTCAAAATAATAATCTTATATATAATATATATTAATTATGTAGAACTTATTTATCCCGACTAACTACAAAATTAATTCAAGTATTTATGACATAAAAAAATGAACTAGAATATATTGATAAAAAATATAAAATGATTAATACAAATATATTATTTTATTATTATTTACAATTAAACACAGATGTTAAAAGATAAGAATCATCATTTTTTAAATCTTTGATGATTTTACTACAATATTTTTTTTATAATAATAAATTAATTCTACGTGGCTCTAATATTTTCGTAAATCCTAACGTGTTATATATATATATATATATATATATATATTATTTTGACTTAAAATTCCAATTCATACCTAAGTGGTTTGATAATATATCGATTTTCAACGAACCACCAAACTATACACAAAATGGATATGAATGGATTGACCAATTGACTTGGAAGTCAAGAAATCCTAAAGGAAATTTTCTTTTGTTCAAACCTAAATATTCTTAAAGAACTACTACAACTAATCTTTAATATTATTTTATTAGTAGTACTTGTTGGAGTTTAAAATAATTCATTGTTTATAAAGGTTTAATCGTAAATACCTTTAATCTCTCTAGCTACTATAATTAATTAGCCATTTTAGTCGGTTAATATTTTTTTTAACTTCTAAAAGAATTGAGCAAATTTCTCTTCATTTTTTCTAGTTCTTATAATTAAGTTACCTTATAATTTTCCTCTAATTCAAATTCTTGTTTCCTGTTGATAACTCTCACAAGTTGGAGTTATTAGATTGTTTAAAATTTAAGAAGAGTTTTAGTAATGAAAGGAATATGTACTAAATTATGTAAGTAAAGATAAATTATAATTAATAGACATCTTGAGACAACAAGAACTAGAACAAAGAATATTAAAAAATTCACCATTACCAATATAATCTTGCTCTGGAATTTCATAATTCTAGAAACACAATCGTATTTAAAAAAAAAAAATCTTGAAATAATCACATGATTAACAACAAATCTATAAAGTTTATAGAAGTTAATAACATGTTCAATTTGTTGCTTCCAATAAGATAATTGGAATTATCAAATTTTTTCACTAGGTTAAGAAGTGAGCTTTAAATCTAACTCAATTTTATAAAATTGACCGGTCCGATAGCAGGTGATACGATAGGTCTAACAATAAAATGTCTTCATCTCTAGTCGTAGGATCTCTTCAACACTAAATATACAATAAAAAAAAATGAGAAGGAATTTAATTTGATCTATGTGAATTAATCATTACTTTTTATATCGAAGATCCATATAAACTAGAATATTAAAAATCCATATAAAACTAGAATATTAAAATATTTATAGTATATAAATATATATAAACTTTATTTTATATTAAAAATAAAATTCATATACGAGTTTATAAGATGTTTGTATGAGCAAAACAAAAAAAAAAATAAAGCAACAAAATCTAAAAACATTCTATTGAAACATCCAACCGAATGTGTACATTATATCATACCAATAGTCAATGACAGAATGATAATGTTCAATAAAATGGAGTAAAAAGGGTCATTCCTCTCCCAAGGTTTCAGAATGGCTTCTGCTGGAAAAAAAAAACACGGTTTCTTTTATTCGAAATTGTGAATGAAATTAAATATCGTTTTTATTATTAAATGTTTCAGAACAAAGTTTGTTGATTTTTTTCTCTGAATGTTATTACTATTATTAACTAGAGACAAACTTTGCTCTTCCTTTCGCAGTTGAACAATGCCAAATAATAAGTTTTTGGTGTCCAGAAAAGAACCTGTTGATGGTTTATAACCTTGACACATTCTAAATTAATCACAAAATTCCACCCCTTATCAGTTCTTACTGCAGAAAAAGAGTTATGAATGTAAACTTTTCAGCTGGTTCTTGGTAGTTCAAATTCTGGCCTGCGCATGATTGATTAGTTGCTGAGGTCAAAAGCATTATTGCATTTCAGAATAAGATTCCCAAACATGTTTTTATGTGTACTCACTTTTCCTAATTTCCTCCTAACTTTGTTCTTTCTCAACTTCCAAATTTTGTTATCCGCCGAAACTCTACTTTCATTTTATATTAAAAATCGCATTTGAAACCATTTCAAGGGTTCGACACACTCATACACTTGAAAAACCTATACAAGCTTGCTTTACTGGAAAAACTCGTTTGATCCGTAGAAAGCAATAGTTTTTCTTATTCCAATATCTAAAGTTTGAATTAGGAAAAAAAAATAAAAATTCAGATAAAGAAAAACATATTTAACTACAACAATTAAGGAAACCGATCTCATTAAAAAAAATAGTGATGTTAACTTTAAGCATCATTATTATTACTGAGATAACGAATAAAATGGCAGATAGAAAAGGACAAATAACAAGTTAGTGATTGAGAACAGTTCTGAACCCATTATCCAAAACCTTATGATAAATAAAAAGTAAAAAGGGTGAAAAAAAAATGAAGGAGTTTGGGTGCAATAAGACAAATCCCAAGAACGTTTAGCCAAAAATGATATGATTGGTTGGGTAGAATCGGTGAGAAGCAGATAATGTTAAAAAGAAGAAGCCAACAGTGTTCTTTTGATTTTTGACAACCCTCACTTGCCATTGAAGATATAGAATCATGTTCATCCAACGACACACACATATATAGCTCAAGAATCAAATCATTGAAAAATGTTTCTTCACCAATAATAGGAACCAATCACTTCTCCCACTTCATTCTTATTCTTCGCTAAAACCAAATCTATAAATAGATTCAATCATAATTATATACAACACCAAGAAAATGGTTGAAACTGTATATTTTAATATTTTTTATCTATTTATTATACCGGGAGATTAAGTTCTTCTCTAATGTTCATTGCTTATCATCAAGATTACCTGAGCTAACTGGGTTAGTGATTACTGATTTGATTAATGAAATTTTGAGTTAAACTCTTATGATTAAGGTCTGTTTTGTTTAAGTTGCCTCTGTTGAGAAACATTGTAATTCATGCAAACTGAAAACACAAATACATCTAACTGTGTAAGTAAAACTATTGCAATTAAACTTCATCTTACTTAATCTTTTATTTCATTAAATTTTTAATTTTTTATGTTTCAAAGCTTGCTTCAAATGTCATTTATAACTAAACATGTCTAAATGTTTTATTCAATTATTAAAAGTAGTAGATTTGTTCAGACAAAAAAAATCATAAAATTAAATGCAAAAAATTAGTTTTTAAAAATTAACTTATACTTAACTAATTTTAAGTTGTTTAGATACCAATTTTGATTTACTGGCTTGAAAGCTTAAGCCTTATAAGTATTTTGTATTGGTGTTATTTTAGTTACCGCTAAGTTTTAGTTGAGTAAATTAAGAATCAAACGACTAATAGTCTTACAAATATTTGTATAATTTTGATTTGTTTGTCAGATATTTTTATTAAGAATTTAATATTTTTTTAACATGATTATTATTCATGATGGGACGCTAGTAAATAATTACTTTACATTATAACATGGTAATAATGTAATACAAGTCGACATGTATAATATCTTAATATGAAAAAAATGCTATTAACAATAAAAGTATTATTAAAAAATAATTAAAGCCCCTCTCATCCTAATATATGAATGAATATATATATAATGATAATAATAATACTTAGAACTAAAATGACATTAATAAGAAAAACATTTATATTATATTATATATATATATTAATATTATTGAAAAATTAATACTAATAATAGTTGCCGATAAATAGTTTCACTAAAAGATTCATAGTGAAATTTAATTAATTTAATTTATAATCATACATAAGATTCCTTAATTTAAGATATACATTTCATATTTTTTATTTTGTTATTAAATATAATTTAAAATTGTAAAAAAATGTGTAAACTATTTATGTACAACATTATGTATTGAAACTTTTCATTTTTGCACATATATATTTCATATTTTTATTTTATCTTTGATTGAAATTATAAAAAGATAAATATAAATTATTTATAGGTAATGATGTATAAAAAGGGTTTTCTCATGTACATATTTCATATTCACATTTATCCTTAATTATATTTTAAATTTTAGTTTTAGTTTTATTTTTCCTTTAATTATACTTTAAAATAAGCCGAAATAACCTATCTAAGTAATAAAAGTAGTTATACATATACTTCACTTTAAGTAAAACTATTCAGTGTTTAATTTATTTAACTACCATTATTAATATTGTTATTCTTCCTTTTGAAAAATATATAAAAATTCCAAGCTCAAAATAAAATACGTGAGTGCCACGAGGTACAAGTTGAAATACGTAAGAAGATAAATGGGCCACAGCCCAAGGCCCAAATCAAATTGGAAAGAATCACTATGCAGCTCAAAAGACCTCGTTAAAATAAAACGGGAATGTATGTTCTATTTTGGAAAAAAATAAATTATATAGTAGGCGAATACCATGATCTTTTAACTATTTTTTCTATAATATGTATTTAAATGTTACTCGTATTTTTAAAGTTGAAATTCTGAACACATGTTATATGTAGATGGATTAAGATAACAAATATAAGTATCTGTGAATGTCTCATAATTTTCCAATACTATAAATTTGAGAAGTTAGAAAAACCTAAAAATGTAAGGAAAAGAGAACCAGACTTGCAGGCTTCTTCTAGTCAGCAAATACCAAAGTCTCATGTTTAATCATCTCCGTAACAATACCATCTCATCTTCGAGTTTCTTCCTACCCCTACCAATTTTGAAATACCGAAATTAATCTGTCATTCCAGAATATGGGTTTTGTAAACAAAAAAGTGATTTTGGAATAAGGATTCCGTAAACAAAGGTGTTTCTGTTCTCGGAAATTCAGAAAATTCAGAAGATAAAAAATCATTACGAAATATCCTTTTCGAAATATATTTTTCTGATTTTCAGATTTGTGAATCTGGAATTAATAAAATATGTTCTGGAAATATTTAAAAAAAAACAATTCGAAAATCATTTTCAAAAGGGGTAAACAGTTTTTTTTTTTTTTAAATGATGGGGGTGCAGGAAGACACAACCTCCCATCTTTTGTGTTCACTTTTCAAATTCCTTAATTTGGGTTTTACTTTCTACACTCTGAAAAAACTTACCTACCCTAATCTTTTAACTTTACAAAAAGGGGTATTTTAGAATGTACAAATTATTTCTTTATCTCCATATCTTCTTCTTCTACCTCTATAATAAATTTGAAAACTCAGTTTTTTTTAAATAATTATAAATGAAGTATAACATCATATTTTTAAATAATTTCAGCTGTAAATCTATACTTCCCTTTTAATTGCATAACTCTTTTTCAATCGCAACATTTTCATTCTTCTCCAACTATAATTTGAGAGAGCAGTCTCATCATTTAACATGTTTTAATTTACTTCATAAGATAAATCCACACTTACATGAGGACTTAAATTTATTTTAGTCAAAAGTTTTTTCTTAGGCAACATCGCATAGATTTTTATCAAGAAAATAACCATTGTTATATTGTAATGGTTTCATAAAGTAAACGATCATTACAACCTGAAACAGATTATGAACCCTCAAAACCAAAGATTTTTCTAGAGAGCGAAGATATTTTTTTTTATATTTGTATTTCATTTTTGTACCTTATTTGTATTTTTTGGATTTTGTAGCTTTTAGATTGTAAAATAAGCGAAAAAAAACACAACCATCACCACTTGAAAATGAAGAATAATATTTCATACTCTCCACCATAATCAAAAGAGTATTACTGAAATTAAAAAAAAGTATTGAGGTGCAGAAGGAAGGTATGGACGTGCAGGAAAAAAAAAACTCATTTGACAAAGGCCTCAGTTAACTGAGCCCAAAAGTTTAAACGGGCTTAAACGGTAGTTTGAGTGTGGACTTTTGATCCCATAAATATTATATGTACCCTAGATTTTATAAAATGATCCTTCTACTTTTTATAATCTATTTCAATGGTGATTTCTACGTTACTTACTCTGTAAATATCCGAAAACAAACTTTTTATCACAACCCCTGTAACTGATGTACTGTCACAATACAAGATTATAGGTTCTTTAGGTTCAAAACTCAACTTAAACAATGCATTTATCACTAACAAAACTCTACATAGTCCAACATAGCTTATGCTTTCAACCAAACCAATTCTTAAGTTATAAAAAAGCAAAGTTTAACGAACTTAAATGCAAAGAAGTTTTTATTTTTTTTACTTTATTTGATAATATCTTTCAAAAGAAAACTTTTGTATCAAGTTTCTATACAAAATATTTTAGAATAAAATTTATTCTATATACAATAAATAATATTAAATGTTATTAAGTACTTTCTCAATCATTGCTAAAAATAGTTATTTTTGTTTATATTTCATGTTTGAATATGAAGGGAATAAGTGTATGTTAATTACATAAATATGTAGGTGTGGTTGAACAAGATTTCTCACATTCCTAAACACTAAATATGAGAATTTGAAAGTTTTATGTTGAATGGGATTAAAAAACCTAAATGACAAATAGGTAAATATAAAGCTATGTTGTGTGATTTGGGCTTGGCCCAAAAACGAAGCCCAGAGGCAACTTCAAAAACCCTAATGTTCTCCCCCTTCTCCTCCTTAACCACCCAGCACCGTGAGAGAAGAGGGTTTGTGCCGTTGTGCTGTGCAGTGTGGTAAGTGAAAATGGTGTCAGGTTCGGGAATCTGCGCGAAGAGGGTGGTGGTTGACGCGCGGCACCACATGCTGGGTCGACTCGCGTCCATCGTGGCGAAGGAGCTGCTCAATGGGCAGAAAGTGGTGGTGGTGCGGTGCGAAGAGATCTGCATCTCCGGCGGCCTCGTGAGGCAGAAGATGAAGTACATGAGATTCCTCCGTAAACGCATGAACACCAAACCTTCTCATGGCCCAATCCATTTCCGCGCCCCCGCTAAGATCTTCTGGCGTACCGTTCGTGGGTCTGCACTTTTATCTCTTCAAGTGTTTCTTCTTTCTTTCTTTTTACGAAAATGCTTGTTTATGTTCGGGGCTTTTAAGTTGTGTGTCTACTGTCTTTGTTTTAATTCCTTGTGTGATGTTTTTAAAGTTTGTTTTGTTTTGTAGAATGATACCGCACAAGACAAAGCGTGGCGAAGCTGCTCTTCTTCGTTTGAAGGTTTACGAGGGAATCCCTCCTCCTTATGACAAGACCAAGAGAATGGTTGTTCCTGATGCTCTCAAGTATGTCTCTTTTCCTCCCGAACTTTTTGTGTTTTTTCTAAGAATGTACTATAAGTTAATTGTTCACGTGTTTGCAAGGAATCATAAATGGTTCTTTTATGATTTTAGAGGCTAGTTCTTTGTAATTGGATGTTATGTTAGAGGTTGCCTGTCGAACTATATTACATTCAATTAATGACGTTGTTTATCTTTGGAACATTGAGCTAATTGTTGGAAATTGGAATCAGGGTTTTGAGGCTCCAGAAAGGACACAAGTATTGTGTGCTTGGAAGGTTATCATCTGAAGTCGGATGGAGCTACTACGATACCATCAGGGTAAGTTTTTGCTTTGTTAGCTTATGATGCTCTAATTTCAATTTTATATTCTCTGAAAGTGTTTGCCATACTTCCAATGTTATCTCTTTGCCCAGTGTGAAGAATATATGTTTGTTTGCTATTTAAATGTTATTAATTTACTCTTGTTATTGGGCAAAGATGGAATTTGAGACTGTAGGTTGCCATCATTACTATTTATGTAGTATGGATGTTCCCATTGGTAAAAAAAACATGTATTTGTGCTATTTATCCATTATTATTATAATTGTGCCAATATGGATTTTTGGAAAATAGGTAATTACAGTTGCTATTATTTAATATGATGTGCACATTTAGAAGAAAAGTTGTTCTTGTTCAATCTTGTAGGGAATGAAAAGTAGATTGTTGTAAATTTTATGCTTATGTGCTGTTAATGTTATGCTTTTTTCAAATTATTTGTTTGGTTATGTGATTAATTGTTTTATTATTGCTCACAGGAGTTGGAGAAGAAGAGAAAGGATAAGGCAGGGTTGGTTTACGAGAGAAAGAAGCAGCTCAACAAGTTGAGGGTGAAAGCCGAGAAGGTTGCTGATGAGAAACTCGGTTCTCAACTTGATATTCTTGCTCCTGTTAAGTACTAAGTAGTTTTTTTAGTGTAATTTTTTTGGTGCCACTTTATACCAAATTGAACTACCTTTCAATTTTGCTGGAGGAAATATTTGTTATTGGATCATAGCTTTGAAATCTGATAATGTGGAAGCTCTCTTTAATTTAATTGTCTTGTACAATTTTAATATCATCCAGATAATTATCATTGCTATTGAAAAAAAGATAAGTAGTTCACGGGTACCCTTTCTCTTAGTAAACTATTAATTTTCAACGTCTTGTTTGTCATAATTGTTTGTTTGTGTAGGGTGTTTCTGTAAGGTAATATCCAATTCACAGATTATTCTACGAAGTCTTATTTTACTTACTGGTAGGTTTTACTGTATTACGAGAATTTTATATGAAACTTACCATAATTTTTTGTTGTTATTTTATTTCCACTCCTATATTTGAATTTTTTTACATGCATTTAAGGATTATATGTTAATATTGACATGAAATTGAGAGTAATTGATTTGTTTTTTTATCAGCGTGTTATTGACTTTTGTTGCAGTTGAACGTTTTTACTTTCACTCTGTAATCTTTCATCGATATTATATCTTTTAAGTAGAATTGTTTTAATGGTTCAATTCACCCCTCTTCAACTTGGTCGTATTATATTAGCAACTACAACGTCTCGTTATTCAGAAATTGGTACTTGTGTGAGTGTTGTTCACTTATCTTAAAACCCTTATATTTTTTGTCAAAATATAAAATTCATCTTGTTCTCAAGTAATGATGTTATATGTAAGGTGTATAAGAATACTAACTTTGCTTCTATCAACCATATAACTACTGAATTTTGTGTTATGATCTTCCAAACATTGCCTACCTGCAAATCGAAATGTAATAATAGATTATAAATATATTTCAGTAAATAAAAAATAAACCAAAAATAACTCATTTTATAAATTATAGACAAATGATTTTTACATAATAAAATTACAATATTATCCCACATCCCTTCGTAATATGCATAAATAATTCTTTTTTTTACTACGTCAATTTTTAGTGGATGGTTATTAATCCAAAAATATTCATCCTTAAAATGTTTTTTAATGGATTAAAAAATTTCTATATATGCTCTCTTTTAATTAAAGTGGTTTAGTTCCATTACTTGGCAGGTTAATGTTTCGATAATAGCAAATTTGTTAGATATTGCATCAATTATCACATTAAGAATTATCTGTTTTACAATTCAAATTCACTTTACTGTCGCTCTTATCTTTCGAAAATTTCCGAAATATTTTAGTAGGTTTTACTTTTATAAAACTTTTTGAGTATATAAAATCAAACAGTTAAATATTTGAAAAAAAGAATTTTATCACTTACAATAAATTTATTTAATTTAAACATATTTTTTTTATAGAATATAAAAATAATATTATAATAACTATTAATTCAATTTTAAACAATTATAAATCATATTAAAAAATAGAAAAAAACACAAGTTTTTTAGTTTATAGTACTTCATTTAATAATAAAAAATATCACTAATTACTCTCTTTATAATCATAGTTAGAAGATATAGATGCTCATTTTCATAATATTTTTCAATTTTGGATTTTACGAAATATTATAGGTATATTTGTTAATAAATAATGACAAAAATATTTTGAAAAGTATTTAATAATGACGACAATATTATATACTTGTAATATTTTTTAAATAGTAATCAATAAAGCTAATTTAATGAGTAATTAATAATTGTATTAATAGTATTTAATTTTGAAGTACTCGTAAATTGATATAAGTATAGCAGCAGCCTATTAGAGGAGAAGGTGGGTAGAAGAGATGGTGTAACAGTCCAGGAGCCAAACAAAACAAAACCCGACCTTTCCCTTTCGCCAAAGGATCATCGAAAAAACCAAAACCAAAACCAAGACCAGTTTCAACAGTCATTGGTGTGCTACCTTCCTTATATTAGACCCTCTTTAGAACTTCTCTCTTTTTCAAATCTACCCTTTTTCCAATCACATCTTCTTCTCTGATAGCCACTGCAGATTCTTTGTTCTTGATCTCAGGATGTTTCATTTGACTTTGTCTCAGGTACTTCCCTTTCTTTCACTCACTTCCTTTTCTCCACGTTCTCACTCTTTTTGGCTTCCAAGAATAAATGGGTCACTCCGATCGGAATCAAAATTCCAACTTTTCATTTTTACTTTCTTTTTGCTCTATTTTCCGTTTTTTTTTTGGTGCGTGGAGATGTGTTCGTAGAAAGTCAAAGCTGAGAAATTTAACCCGAGTGGAGTTTTAAAAGAGGGTTTATTTCTTCAGTTGGTGAATGAAATTTAATTAACCAGTACTAAGACTTTTATGGGGTTTAGCAGGTGGCTGTAACTGTTCCTGTTAGCAGTGATTTGTCTCTCAGAAGATCTGCGTTCAAGGTTTGATAGTACTCTTGTTTCGTTTTGTCTTCCTTTTGTCTTTGGAACTTATTTGATACTTCTGCTGGTTGTCTCTTGTTAAATAATCGTTCCAACTATCTGAAGAATACGAGTTATGCTAGATTTTTATGAGTATGTTGATTTGGTATGACTGTTGGAATACCTCGAGGGATCAAGTTCAATTACAGAGATTAGTGGATGACATGTTTATTACTGAGTGAGTTTAAAAAGGGGCCAAAGAGCTATGTTTTACTATATATTTGATTTGCTTCATTTCTATACCTGCAAAACTGTAATGGAGTGGAACAAACATCGGTCAAAGGTGAAAGTTTTATCTTTTGGTACAAAAAAGCTGTTGGTTGTAGTTGGTTTACTTGGTATTATATATGATCTTCTACTTGTATGGTGCAACTGCGTATTTTTAATTCTATATTAGAAATGTAGAGCTTTAGCATTAATGTATTTTGGTTTTCCAAGAGCAGTAGTGTTTTAGTTAGAGCGTCTACTTAACACATGTATGTTAGGTTTGTACAATCTTGTTTCCATAGATACTTTTGTTATTATATATTAATTGATTTTCAAAGAACTAAGAACATAATACTGCAGTTGTTACTATAAGAGATTCTGTTTATTTTTAAAGAAAACTACACTTGACGTTGCAGGCCCCTAACTTAAACTTTTGGGATAAGTCATGGTCACCAGTATTAACTTTGGACTTGAAGGCTAACAGCTCTCGTTTAAGAAGTCAGAATGTGGTATGCATGTCAGTGCAACAAGCAAGTGTACCCAAAGTTTCTGTCTCACCTTTAGATCTGGAAGATGCTAAAGAAACTCCATTGAACTTGTACAAGCCTAAAGAACCCTATACAGCAACAATTGTTTCGGTTGACAGGCTTGTGGGACCGAAAGCTCCTGGGGAAACTTGTCATATTGTGATTGATCATGGTGGAAATGTCCCCTACTGGGAAGGACAGAGTTATGGTGTTATTCCTCCAGTGAGTGACTCATTACTGATTGTTATTCTATGCTTCCTCCTCATTCTTTCGATAACTGCTGCTAATCCATGATGATTGATCTTTGTCTTCAGATTTTCTGAATAAATTAATCTTGATGAAAGGAATGGGTTTTAAATATTTACAATGTTCAATTATGTTTCATTTCCTATTATAGAACTCTATGATTAATAGTCATCTTCAGAATTTAAGCTGATTCTGTCTCCCCTCACCACCTTCCATCTCAAAACTAATGGTGCCTTTTGGGCTTATTAATTCATGTATAAAGCATTCTTTTTCTTTTTCTTTTGTCGGGTCAGATGTAAGTGTTAATGCAGTTAAAACTCTAAAATAATTTCACAACTTGTAATAATACCACTTTGCATGGGTGGCAGGGCGAAAATCCGAAGAAACCCGGGGCACCCCATAATGTTCGACTATATTCGATTGCTTCCACGAGGTATGGAGATTTTTTTGATGGTAAAACAGCCAGCTTGTGTGTGCGTCGTGCTGTTTATTATGATCCTGAGACAGGAAAGGAAGATCCGTCTAAGAATGGCATTTGTAGCAATTTTCTGTGTAACTCAAAGCCTGGAGACAAAATTAAAATCACAGGTAAGTAAGGGCTAACTCTTTTTACACCCACAAAGGTTGACATAATCTCTAATTTCTTCTGTAACTTCCCAAAATTTGTATTCCAACAAAGTGATGCCTTGGTGCAACATGCTCAAGTTGTAATCTTTTATATATTTGTGCTGTTTTTCTCAGTTGTTTCTTGTTTTTCCTGTTACTATAGGTGTGTTCTACGCACCTTCCCAGAGTGTGTTTTCTAATATATATTTCCTCAATATAATGTTGGAAAATAGCTTGTTGACTGCGATTTGTTTTCTGATTAATCAATTGGAATTTATGCTGTGAGTGGTGATCTGTATGTGAAGGTAGCAACTTTCTTAAACGATAGATGTCGTGATTGAGAAAAAAAACTTCATTTTCGTGAACAATGATTTGAAATTGGACAGACAAGGTGATTTGATGTGCTTAAATTCTCTGAATGGTTTTCATTTCATGCAGTATACTAGTGAACCGGGTTTTCACAATTTAGCACCTCTTAAGTTTTAAGACTTGGTGTATTGGTTAACATCAAACTCTTACCGTACAGAGCATGGTAAAGAAATGTTATAAACCAAATAAGGAGAAAGTATATTGTACAATAGTTTACCGGTTAGTGCATGACTGCATTTCCATATTCTTCATGAGTATGAGTTAGAAAGTTTTGGTTGTTATTGTTCTACCCCTATTTGATTTTTGCAATGTGAAGTTTCCACATTCCATTAAATATAGTGGCCATTCATTCTTCCTTTTTTCTTTTATTTTGATTTGTCCATGTTGGAACGCCACCTTAATTGTGGCCACCCAAGCACATCTAAGTGGCAGTCTCTTTGGACTGCCTTCATTGCAGCCACCAGCAAGTTCATTGTGCTGGGTGGGAGGGGACATGTTTAGTTTCACATTGCCCAGATAATGGTTATATTATAAGGCTTGTGCAATCCTAACAATATATGTTTTGGCCATGCTCCAGTCTAACAGCCAAAGGCATGAGAGGTCCTAATTTAATTCCAGCCTGTTTGGATTGGCTTCATTTCCGTCTTCAATGCTTTCATTATGCTGGTTGTGAGGGGGTATGTTTTGTTCCACATCGCCTAGTGATACAGCCTAAGTAATGCTTGTAAGGTTTGATAAATTCTATATTGTCACCTAATCAATATTTGATGTCATAAAATTTAGAATAACTCCCCAAATTTGTCTTTGAAATTTGGTGGGGAGCACAACAGTCCCTGTAAAAGTAAAATATCTCCTGTTCCATAAAAATCACAAATAGCATTATATCACGTCTTCAACACTAGACTTGTTAGCCCATAAACATGATCAATTCACATTTGTTGTTCTTAGGAACCAAGGTGTGTTATTCATTCCTAGTAATTATTGTGTCTAGTGCTAAATTTCTCATAATTGAAATGCTCATTGTATAATTTTGTGGTAATGATATAGAAGGATGCATAACAAAACCTACTCGAGTTTGGTGATTTCCTTGCCAACTTGCAATGGGTTAACTGGTCTTGGATGTCAACTGTCATGTACCATGCATTGTGAATGTTGGTGAACTTGCATCTCTCTGGGTAGGAATTGAGTCATCTACAATTTTTTGGCAGGCCCTTCAGGGAAGATAATGCTTTTGCCCGAGGAAGACCCTAATGCTACCCATATAATGATTGCCACTGGCACTGGTGTTGCTCCATTCAGAGGCTATCTACGTCGAATGTTCATGGAATCTGTCCCTACATACAAGTTCGGTGGACTAGCATGGCTTTTCCTTGGCGTTGCCAACTCTGACAGTCTTCTCTATGATGACGAATTCAGTAAATACCTCAAGGATTATCCAAACAATTTCCGCTTTGATCGAGCCCTTAGCAGAGAACAAAAGAACAAGAAAGGGGGGAAAATGTATGTTCAGGATAAGATTGAGGAGTATAGTGATGAAATCTTCAAACTCCTGGATAATGGGGCCCACATCTATTTCTGTGGTCTAAGAGGGATGATGCCTGGGATCCAAGACACACTGAAGAGGGTTGCTGAGCAAAGAGGAGAAAGTTGGGAAGAGAAGCTTTCTCAACTTAAGAAGAACAAACAATGGCATGTTGAAGTCTACTGAGATTCTCTAGTGCAGATTGCAGAGTAGTAGTTCCATTTGTCTGAAAAAATACAAAACATTTTCATTTGGTGCTTTTAATAATATTCATCCAGCAGCTTCAGTAGCTGTAGCTATTCTGTATTAGTAAATTGCAATGATACATTGTGTTCTTGATCTATACAGAATTGAACAACCAAGCAAGTGGCAATCTGGTAGAGTCCACTTTGTTGAGGGCAGCAGCATATTTTCTTTTGCCAAATTCTGAATTATGTGAATAAGGATTATCATCCTATAAAAAGATAAGCCAAACCTAGAATCATGAATGAAGAAACATATGTTAGCCCCTTTCAATTTTGTTATTTAATTGTGAAACTTCTAGGATTCACAAAGAAGAAACAATGATGTCTTGTAAAATATTCTAACAGCATTAGAGACTGAACTTTAATAGTACTTCATAAACTAAGAATTAAAGTAACAGAAAAAAGGTGTAATTTTAACATGATAAAGAGAAAATTGAAAATGAAAGAAAGTAGAAAACAGTAACGTGGAGAAGACAATAGAGAAAGCGGCGAGAGTGACAGGTAAGAAAACGCTTAAAACCTAAGCAACCCAACAAGAAATACTAATACACAACACACTCTTTCAGTTTCAAACAACACAATTTATTTTTTCTTTTAAAAAATATAATTTAAAAAAATAAGATACTTAAAAAATTATGAAATAATTGTGGAAAAGAGACACTGACATCTCTATTTTAAAAGAAATGAAAATAAAAGAAAGAGATGACTATAACTAAATAATGGTGAGTGATTTTAAAAATTGCAGTGTATGAATTAATCTGAAGCGTATAATTAAAACAGCAAGAGATTGAAGAAAAAGTAGATAAAAAATAAAATAGTAAAAGAAAACGGAATTTACTAAGTAGTTATAAGAACAAGATTTAGCTTAAAAATTGTATGTACTTGCTTAATTTTTACAGCAGTCATTGCTTTATTATTATTATTATTCTACAAATATATTTACCGTAAGAAAAATAATAATTTTATAATCATTAATATAAAATGCTTTACTTTGATTCATGAAAGTATAATATATTAATATTAATAAAATGATGAGTATTTTTATACTAGTCTATAATTTTATTTTCTAATTAAATTATTAAACTAAAAAAATATTAAAACCTGATAATAAATATTTTAAAGTTACATAAAACATGTTTGATTAATATAAAAATGTACATTAATAATATATGTAAATTGAACTATTTGTTTTAAGTAGTAATTTAATATTTAAATAGTTATGCTTACTTACTTACATATATATATATATATATATATATATATATATATATATATAGCGTTCATACCGGTCACTACCGCTCTCTTGTGTTTTCGCAAACGCTCAACCCGTTTCTTCTGATGTCGTCGGCACTCGCAACCGCGATCCTCGTCACGGTCGCGCTACTCCTCGCCGGAAGTTCGTCCGCCGGGCGCGATCTCCGGCCGTCGGAGCACGGCCTCTTCTTCCAGGCCTCGCCGCCGGTCAATTCCTCGCCGGAGATGAGGTCCTTCTTCAGCACCACCAAGGGCTCTTCCGACGCTCCGGTCCGGAACGCGACGGAGTCCCTTCCGCCACAGTGGTGGGGAGTCGGCGGCGGTGGCGGCGGCGGCGGAAGAAGCCACGTGGGACAGGCGCTGATGACGGCGAGTCTGGTGTGCGGAATCACAGGTGGCGTCCTGTTAGTGGCTTCGGCGCTACTTTATTTGTTCAAGTACAGGAAAAAGCCACCCCAAAACGAATCGTTTCGAGCTTCTAATAATTATAATAATAATAATAATTATTATTATTGTAATAATGTGAGTCACAATAATAATGAGAAGAAGCTTGAATTAGTTGTGCGTGATGGTTAAGTTGAAATGACTGTAAATGGATTTTGCTGTATTTGTATTATATATTTTATTTATTTATTTGTGGTAGAGATTGCTTATGTATGGCAAAAGTTGTGGCAATAAATATATTTTTATTTTTTTAGTTATTATGGACTCACCCACCTAACTTCTTTTCTCTCCAGTTAAGTGAAGTGACTTCTCAACAAATTTCTGTTTTTTTAGTAAAACCACTTTCTTTCGGTTTTCACCACACTTTACTACTAGTAAGTGGAATGTGAAAGGTCCCCACCTCTCATACGTAGTAGCAGCAGCAAAGCACATATTGAATCTTTGAGGAGACAATAAGGAATGGCTTACTGAAAAAGTAAGCTTGAATGAATCATAAGATTATTAGGAAGTAAGCTTGAATGAATCAGAAGATTATTAGTAAGCTTGGACTGATTCAGATTGGTCTAGTGATAAGGTGGAAAGGAAGAACATTTATAGACAATTTTTTAAATATCTGAAAGCATCAATTTGTTAATGTGTTTGGCGGCTTGAATATATACTTGATGAGTTAAAGCTAGAACATGTGAAATCTATGCAACTTTGCATGACAACCAATGGTAAAGAATCTAATCTTACATGGAAAGAGTAAACACATAATTGGAGCATTGCAACACTAAGATGCAAGCAACGGTTATTTTCAGTAAACCACTTATACTAAACAGATTTGAAGAGTTAAGGGAATGATTTAGTTTTGTTAACTCTTAACCATCATATCCTATACTAGATATTTCTGTTATTAGAAATTTTTTATTCATTATGATTTAAACAGTTATAAATAGCAGTACCATTATTGTATTAATACAATTTTTGAATAAAAGGATTCAGTTTCAATTTAAATTGTCAAAATCAATTCCCAATGATCTACACCTTAGCTAAAAAGTGTACGTTTTCTGTCCTACTCCCTCTCCCCTCCAAGAAAAAGGTTCTCTTGTTTTTTTTTTTGTGAAGAAAAATTACTAATTATTTGGTCAAATGATTTAACATACATGAAATTAAATAGAAAAATTACAGATTTATTTGTTCCTCTATGATGATAGTGTTCCTCTATGATGATGGATCAAAAGGTGAAGAGAAAAAATTACAGACATTTCTTCAAGAGAATACATACGCTAACAGCAATCAAGTCCTTATTGATCAAGAGGAATCCACTGGAGTTCAAGATCTAATTCTCCAGATTCAACATTCTGGAGCTTTAGTGACATCATTTGTTTAACCTTACCATCAACAATATTGACTGTGCTATCCTCAATAAGTGCATTGTCATCGGATTTTAACCATTTTCCTATCTGCATATCGTCAAACATTCCAGCATCTCCAAATGCCATAGCAGATGTTATCAGAGACTGAAGATCAATGTCTGCATCTCCCATAATATCATCGGCGGAAAATGTGTCATAGTCAAATACTTTCTGCAGCACAGCCAGTTGATAAGACAAATTGTCATGTTTTCAAACCAAAAATCAGTTATCTTCTTTCTCATGTACACATAGTGAGCGAGAGGAAGAGGCCGAAACAACAACACACAAAGCAAAATGCAATATACATAAACATCTGAACAGCAGTGAAATACAGGACATTCATCAACCACAAGAGAGATCTTTATTAATTGAAAGAGTTTTGAAGGGAAGAGGAAGAAAAACACTTCAAATTGGGCTTGAAGTAATAAATATCAACTTGAAGCGCAATGCAAGAAAATTCAACAAAACCAAATTTGCCACTTCATCTTCTCTACCATGCTTGTATTTGTGGATCCTACTTAGTTTTTTGGATTATACCTACACACATTGAAGCATGTCTTTATTGTCTCCCCGATTGCAGTGCCTTTCCTTTTCCCTCCCATTCCACTAAATACAGTTTTCAGATTGCATCACATTTCCAGTTCAATCTCAAGCTCATTAAACACGACGTTAACCAGTAGAAGACTGTAATTCTAAGTGCAAATGAAATAAGGCTATTTTCTAGGAGGTAGAATCTATATATTAACCATTTTTGCTACTAAATCCAAAAGACAAGGCAGTACAAAACCAGTTTTACCATGTTGAACATTGTAAGACATTAGAGTTTGTGGCGTTGAGATAAAAAAGAGTTGCTCACTATGAATTGACAAGAGAACAAAATAGCAAGAGATTGTGAATCCAAGTACAAAAAAGATTTCTATTTCTATCCTTAGATGAGATGTTCCAATCACTTACTAACTATTAAACCAAAATAGCAAAGCAGGTAAATGAAGAATGTCTGGACTAGGATAATGTTTATGTAACTTTTTAATTCATTTTCATCATAAATTCAAACTTTTGCTTCCAATAGGTATTATTAGTTACAACCAAATTACAAATTGTATTTGGATAGAACTGTTTAATTTCCAACAGAGAGAAAGGAAAGGATGCAAGAGAAGGTGACTTTGTTTGGGATCATGTTGCTAGCAATACAAGGACCTTGTTTTGTAAGGTAAAAGGTGTTGGACGTTGAGGGATGAGGAACTCATTTTATTTAAGTGATGTAGCTATATATACACAGAAAATAGTGTCTGCTTTTCAAAACATCAAAATTCTAATATACCAATTTCATCTGTCCATAATGCTCTGGAACAGACAGCATGTATTCCTCATTCCAGACTGGATTCAAGTTACTCCTCGCTACAGATGTCTGGACAGTCTGTATGCATTAAGACAAAGCACCAAATTAGTTTCAGAAAGAACACTCTGATTTTACAACTATAAATAGAAGATACAGAGCAACAGTATCCCAAAATCATATAGTTACAACAACCTGCTGGCCAAGGCTCAAAATGACATACGGATCACTTGACTTTATATCTCTGATAGCTAAATTTGTGCCTTTAATCACTTTCACCTTCAACATTCCAATAAATTCTACCATACCTTCCTGTTGTTGACACCAATATCAGTCACATTCCAAGGAAATCACTCAGTGACGATAACTACATTGCCAGTGCTGTGAAACTAGTAAAGTTGGATAATGCAGCATGCTTCATCTGATCTATATTAACTATATTTTATTAGAAGACTTTTTATCTGGTCCAACAACACCTCAATTCAATAAAAAATATATTTTAAAACAAAAAAGATGCTTGCTCCGAAATTGGTCCCTATATTTCTTCCCTACACATAAAAGTAGTCAGATAATCAGAAGAACTAACACATAACATGAAGTTACCAGTCTCTGTGTATTGCTAGCACTTGTAAAACTATCGATGATAAGACTTTTGGAAGAATTTGATCCTGTACTGCTTTTTCCAGATACAATGCGCAAACTCGGTTTCAGAAATTCTTGAAATTCATATTTTGACCTGTAGTTCAAATAGGGTCACAAATAAAAAATGACGTGAGTTTATAGGGAATTCACTTACTAGACTCGTTGAAACAATGGCAGAAAGTCAAGAAAATAAATCGTGAAGCAAATGGGTCAAACAAATATCAGAGTGAGAATCAATAGCCTTTTTAGCATTACCTACTTCATGGTGACGATAAAACAAAATGAATCAAAGAAGCTAAGAACGACATATGCATTGTGTATATGAAAACAAATCTAACCTTATGAACTTTGAACGCTGCTCGTGGCCAGCATCTGGTTCAGGTTTTGTAAGTCCTTCAGGAATATAAGCTTCATAAATTGAATTAGCAGAAGCATTTCCCCCAACCTCCATCATTGCGTCTATTTCATCCTCTGACCAGTCATCCAATGTCACAGACAAAACCTGAGAATAAAAAACAATGCTGTCAAACAAATACTTTTAACTAGATTGGTATGAATCAACTTAAGATCGTCTTGAAAAAAAGTGAAAGATAAGAAAAGTTGGATCTCCATCATTGATAGACAGCCCACTGAAAAAACTAGGGTCACAACACAACTATAAGTCAATTCGCTGAAATGTGAAGATTTGATTGCTTGATTTCATGCCAGACTTTAAGGTTGTTTAGTGTTGGAAACTCACCCTGAAGATGTTAGGCCCCTGATCAGAATGATAAGCCCCACATTTGAAGTGTACATGAGAAAATATAGGAACAAGAAGCAGAAGAAAAAACCAGTTCAGGACGTGTCACCAAGGAGGATTAGTTAGGATAGGGTTGTTGCAATCATTAAGTTTGTTTTTTGGTTGTTATTCAGTTCTGTTACCATGTCAGCTTAGTTTCCAGACGTTGTTATTTCTTGTTATTTAGCACTGGCTAAGGGAGTTACTTATTGGGAACACCCAGTCATCTTTTTTGGGGAATTATTTTAATAGAAAATAAAGAGAGGATATTTCCTCTGCAGAAGCTTAGCTCTGGGGATTGGTGCCTATGGGTATGTGGGGTCACTATGTAAACCTTGAATCCATCTTCCAGAATAAAATAAAGTTACTCTTTATATACAGTATAGCTAAGGTTCCTTACAGAACACAAACCTTTCTGTCTAATCTTATTCATGCTTGTGTAGAAACAACCTTCAACCACAAAATGAAAACGAAGGTGAAACTGACGTGCAATTGATACAACTCATGAATTTTGTAATTTTCGCAAAAATGTTCACCACACTCTTGGTGTTGAATCCAATTCAACGACTTTGGCCAAACTGGTTAGTTTGCTTCTTTTTTAACTGAGACAGACTCAGAGAGTTTTAACTTGCTTCTTTCATGACGATTGAGAGCGGCATTAAGGATTTTCTAACGTGAGAAGAGTGAAGGAGGAATTATAGTAAGACAGTGAGGACGAAACTGAGAACAAAAGAGAAGTAGGAGCTTGTGAGCTCAATCGCTAGATGAACTGGCATTTCAAAAATCGCCACAAGTTAGTGCAATGAGCTAGCTTAGTAAACAAATTATTTTAGTCAAATAAGCTTTTAAGATGGTCAAATAAGTTAAAAGCTAGCTTATTTATCTTGCAAAACACTCCATATCACGTCAAATTTATTGCACACAGATTTTTGAAAAATAACAACCCAAAAATATGAATTGTCAATCTTTAAATTTGTTGAAGGCAAAAAGGAGAAGATACTCAATTCAAGCATCAAATTTAATATTTGGCACGAGAGGAAAAAGTAATTTTAAGATCCAGACATCAATTCCAGAACAATAACACCACTTTAGAATGGTGGTGAATGGTTTACCTTTGATATATGAGTACCGAGGCTTCTGTGCACCCCACAACATTTTAAGCATATAAAAACTCCAATGTTGGCAGACCTGAAAAGCAGTTATCAAAAGTGAATTGACATATTGAAAGAGCAATATTCATGATGCATTCTTTAATCTATTTTACAAGCAGTTAGTTTCCTACAGGTTTATGTCATATTCACAATCGGTTTGCTGAAACAAGTATGATAATGCCAATTAACATAAACCACAATGAGGAAATAAAGGCAACACTTACGCCCATTTAGGATCTGGAGCATTACAATCAGCACAACAACGATTATCTTTTTGAAGCAATAAATCTTTCAATTTTCTTCTACCTGTAAAAGGCCTTCCAATCATTCAACTTCTCAAGAAAAACAAGTTAAAATAGCTCTGCAATGTCCCCCAAATACAATCTGTAGGTAGTCTAAAGAACCTTAAAGCTTTTACAGATATTTCAAATTTTTAAGCCCATGTTTGGATGGAGGAGTTGGGGACGAAGTCATTACAGGAACTGAAGATTAAAATATTTTGATAATAGACAGGACCAATCATTCACACATATTGGAATAGGTCAATGGAATGTCACCGCGTGTTCTGAGCCAACAATAATATTCTCAATTGTAAACACCTCATTAATATATAATGTAACATTAAATATCATAAGATTACTTGAGGCAGGTCTTCCAAGTTCCATTCGGTTGCTATTTATTGACAAGCCTAAAGCACACAATCATCAAGGCTGCAGCCTCTACAATAGTCAAGCAAACCAACCTGGAAAGGTAGAGAGAAATATCTGTTTTAAGTCTTTCAATTCCATATTGTGCCAACAAACTGAAAACTCAATTAAAACTGTAAGGACAAAGCTTGAATACAGTTCCCTAGGTGCTTTTGCCTTTTGGAACCGCTTTCTAATAAAATTGAAGTTTCATCTCAATAATCATGCAATAAACTCTATTTCTAATCGGAGAACATCACCAAAAGCACATTGATAGGAAAACAACACTAGAAGCACCTAAAGAACCAAATCTAAGTTTTATTCATCCTGTAACTACGGAACATGTCCTCTACATTCAATCTTAAACCACAGGAAGAAAAGAAGATTTAGTTAATCACATGCTGAATAGAATAATTCCAAAGAATAAAATAGTCCAGTTATACCCCGAAGAGAAGGAAACCAAAAGACTTATGCAACTGAAGAAGACAGAGGTGATCACACAATCAGAACTCAGTTTTTTGAAGTCATTTCCAGACATCCACATTTTTTTCTCACTGGTTATATACAGGGACCACATATAGTAGCATAATGCATGCATGTATATCCAAGCATCGCTCTTTGAAGTAGAAAATGAAAACTAGAATACCGAAAACACCAACTTCAATAATCGCTCCTCCTCACAAAACAGACACAGAAAAAAAAAAGGGGGGTTTTGATGCGAAATCCCAAAATAATCAAAGGGGAAAAAAATGAACTTCTACCTACCACAATTTTCCTTTTTTTTCTGTTCTCAGCAACGGTAAATTTCAGATTTCTTTACGATGCGATCGGTGCATGCAATAACCTAGGAGTTCAGTCAAATTGTGAATATGAGAATGGATTTCAGCAAGTATGAAAAAAAAATCCTTGAGGCGCTACATTTGCAAGGAACAGATATCACGGGAAATCAATGACATCGAAGAAAAAGAAAAAGAAAAAAAATTAGTGAGCAGGGATTTGAGATCAGAATGAGAAAGTGAAGCTTACGAGTAAACAAGGAATCGACAGAACCAGGGCGATGAGAGGAAGGTGGTGATGGTTTCGATGTCCGAATTGGACTGTTCCGCAACAACTACAAAATCTATATCATATATTTTATTCACAAATATTTATTTCTTTTATTTCCAAATACCTTTCAAAGTCCTAACATTCATTAATACTGTCTGCGTCGTATCTTATCTTACAATCACATTCTCACCTTTATCGTTTTGGAAAAGTTCTCTTCTTTTTATCACTAAACAAATTGTCTTCTTTTAAAATACCTTTATTCCAGTTCAATATATAATTATAATAATATAATTAATATTTATCGTTGGAAATCCTATAAGATTATGAGATTTTATAATATAAATTTTATTTTATAAGTCGATTTTATGAGATTTTGTTAGATTTAAAATTTATTTTTTTAATATGGTATCAAAATCATTTTGAGTCTATCTAATTAGTGTTTGTTGGACTTATTAGATCACCCACTATATGACCGTTATCGGATCATTCATAATATACAATTGCACGTATGAGTTGACAACCTCAAAGTGAAAGATGTGTGTTAGAGAGTCCATGTTAAGATATTTCATGAGTGCAAATTCTATCTTATAAATTGACGATTCTATGAGGTTGAGTTAGGTTTAAAATTATCTTCTTAATATATATATATATATATTTATTTGTTTAAGAAATTAAATTTTTTATTTTATTTAAGTAACTGGTGATGCTTTGATGTTATTATTTGTTGTTGGTGAGATGAAGATTTAATTTTAAATACTAACAGAGTTAAGTTTAAACTAAGGTAATAATTGTTTTGAACCACTCTAGAATCATACAAGATTACAGAGAATTTTATGAAAGATCAAACTAAATAAATATAATAAATAAATTACCATTTGTATAATTTAACTTATACAAGTAAAATATCTTTATAATTTATCATCCACATGCACAAATTATTTAAATGAGAGAAAGTCAAATAGATTTTTTTAGTTCCCCCAAGTTTAATATTATTATCCTTTTATTCTTTGTAGGCCCATTTATATGGGCATGAAAGAAATGAAAATCGGGGCATCAACATAGATTTTTTTTATCTATTTAGATAATTATATATAACTAAGTTTTACTTTTTATATTACATTAATTAAAAAATAAGATAAAATATTTATACTAATTAATCACCAAGTCACCAAAAATGTACTAAATCGTCTCATAAGTTGAGAAGAATTAAGATAAAACATTGACACTGTTTGGATAAAAAAAAATAGTACTGATGGAGAAGAAGGAAGATGCAACTCTAATTTATTTGGATTAGGGTGAATTTGGACACTAGGATTCCATGAAGTTATACAAATGTCCATGTTTTTGGTCTGAACATAGTACATTGTATTTATTATGCCAACTTTTCTATGTATTCCATAATCCAATATCTTTATGTTTTTAGTTCCCAATCAATTATATTAATCTTTATATTCTCACATAATCAATTATTATTATATTTTAAGTTAATAATTGATTATCTTTATATTTTGAGTTGATAATTGTATGTGTTATATGATTAATTATGGGTTACATTATATATACTAACTATTTAGTATCTTTGTGACTTTTGTGTAATAATTATTGTTGTATGACCCTAAACACACTTAGTATTGAAATATTTTAAAATTATAAAGTTATAATGCATTTCAAATTATTTTTAAACATTTTTTTTTAATTTTTAATATTAAAATTTAATTTATAACTGAAATATTTATTTGTATGACAATTTTTCATACGAAAAGAAAAGAAAGTATAATATATGTATACAAATAATTCTATTTAGTTTCAAATAAATGATATCAAATAATGTTTTAGTTATGGGAATTTCTGATATATAAGAAAGCTCTACATGGAAATGCTCTTAATTAAACAAAGAATAGATAATAGAGAAATTTATAATTCACCAATAGAAAAGTGACAGATGGTGATGCTGGATAAGCGTATGAGCAATTTTGGAGGAGATCTGAAAGAAAAGGTGCATACATGTGAAACACACAGTTTTCTGAACTCAACTAACATACTTACATACATAATTCAAACATAACTCGCTTTCATGGCTAACTATTCTCATCCTCACATCTGCCAATGTCTGAGCCGCTTGCTTGGCTTCCGGCGACATTTTCTGGTCACTGTCACCGGAAACCGCCGCAAAACTGGCCAACAGTTGGTGGAGGAAGTGTTGTCTTTGGCCCAAGGCCTACTCCATCTTGGACTCGCACCTGGTCACGTGGTTGCCATCTCTGCATACAATAGGTGCCCTTTGCTTTGCTTTGCTCCTTTACTCTTAATTTTTCTCTCCCATTTTTTCTTGTTACTACCACAGAACTACAAAAATGCATCAGTGTTGAATTTCCACTACTCTTTTAGGAGAATCTTTCTCCTTTTCCTTTGTATTAGTTTGATTTTGCGTTAGTGGTAGTATTATATCACCAACAATCATTAATCACGTTCAGTTTCCTTTAGCAAAGTTTCAAGTTGGAATGTTATAAATGAAAAAGATTATGTTTAGAAAGACTCTCTTGTCTAATGAACTTTAGTATATTATTTGACTTTCTTCTTCAACTTAAGTCATAACGCAATCCTTTAAACTTGGAGCATAATAATGAACATATTTGCTTAGTCTGTAATGAAATTAAACTACTCTCTTTAAAAGGGTGTGATGAATTTGTTGTGTTACTTTTGAGGAAAAACACTACGGATATTCAGTAAACACAAATCACACTTGAATTTCTACCAGAATTTTATGCTTTCTGTTTTGGACCAGGCACAGCACTGGTTGTGATTTTGTTTTGTTCTCGATTCAATTTGACTCTTCGCCCCCCCTCCTTGTGATTTGTATTGAGAATTTGAGATGATGATGACATGGGCACGAGCTTGTCCTTGTTAAGGTCAAACAATGCATAAATTTATATTGTGAAATGTCTACAGCTACAAATACATTTTTTCAAACTTCTGCGTTGACATTTTTTTCATCGTTATATTGTAAATTGCCATGTTGATCCTGGAAACAGATAGGAGCCCACTTATTTAAAGAGACCGGTATAAGATTTTACTTAATAATAAAACTATATTAACAAAAATTCGATGAGTGTGTTGCTTCTTTTTCTCGTTTACAACTGAATGAACTCGAGCAAGATAATACATATATGTTATGAACTGTTTTACCTGCAGTTTTTGCTTTGTTGATGCAAAGATTTTAGGTGGTTTAAAATATTATATTTTTTATTTATGTTGTTTCTTATGGCTTATGAGAGGCCTAGGAGGCTGTAATTCCCTTGCAACAACAAAGTATTGGTCATTGTTGTATAATCTATAAACACGTGATCCTATCCTATAAAATATCTAGTTACTGCTATTTTACTTTTGTGGATGATGGATAGAGTTTTTATTTTTCAGTGATAGATATCTGGAATGGTTATTAGCCATTGCATTTGTTGGGGGAATAGCTGCTCCTCTGAACTATAGATGGGTGAGTAAATTTTCTGTACACTTGATTGCTTAGCCATTGCATCAATGTGAAAATATGGAGACCGCATTTGACTAAAAGTATAAGAACTAAAATTGTATTTTTCCCTTATTTTATCTGCACGTTCTTATATCACAATCTGTTTTCATATACCAATCATAAAGTTATGCTTTAAAACAAATTTCTTTCCTGCAGAGTTTTGAAGAGGCAAGATTAGCATTGGCTGCAGTGAAGCCAGTGTTGTTAGTGACTGACGACAGCAGTTACACATGGTACTCAAATATCCAGCAAAATGATGTTCCATCTCTGAAGTGGCATGTTTTGTTGGATTCCCCTTCCTTAAATTTTACTAAGTGGAACGGTAGGAACATCACTGGGTGCTTAGGCATCATTGTGGAAAATATACATGAAACCTTTTTTCACTTGAATGATCTTTATAACTTATTGATTTTACTGCCTTGCAGTGTTAACTCCAGAAATGATTAAGAGGCATCCTGTAAAGCTTGAACCATTTGATTATTCATGGGCACCTGAAGGCACTGTCATAATATGCTTTACTTCAGGTTCAAGATTCTCACTCAGTTACTTTTCCTCAGAACTCCAATTGATTGTGGTTTAGGGGTTAGTAGAGAAATAAGGCAGGCAGGGAATTTAGTGGTGACTGGAACGAAATACCAAGATTCTAAGACCATTTATGAAATTTTTTGGATGAAAACTGTTGCTACTTAGATAGGAAGATTTTTGGTTGCAGAGGGAAGTTGCAAATGAAATCCGGGTTATTTGGAATAAATCATGTAAAAGGAAATAGAGAAAAACCTTCCACAGAAGCAATCATTTTTGTGTATATCAATATTTCCAAAATTGCTGTTTACATATATAAATCTTTTATTCCACTGAAGGAGGCCCCTTTCAACACCACTGACACGACTTTTTAGTAGTGTATGTGCTACTGCTTAAATATTATTCTAAGGGTGTTAATTTCTGATCAAATATATCTTCTTTTTGGTTCCTGAAATTGTTGTATTCTTGACTCTAGGAACTACGGGAAAGCCTAAGGGAGTCACTCTAAGCCATGGAGCTTTGATCATACAGTCCTTAGCCAAGATTGCCATTGTTGGCTACAATGAGGATGATGTATGCCATTCCGTGTTACACTGAGGCTGTCAATATTAAGATTTGAATTTGGCTTCTCTTCAGAGAGAAAATATAAAGTAAGTAATTTCAATTATTGATGAGAAAATCAATGATTGATTATGACATGAATAATTTGTTAAGTATGTGTAAACAATATTGATTGTTAATTTTCTCATCAACGACTGAGATTTCTCACTGTACACCCCAAAGCAAGTTGCTTATTTTAGAGGATCTGGATCCTAAGATTTTACATACGTGCAAGACACATGGTAAATCCAGCTGAAAGATGATTAAGTTTTCCATGTTAATGCCATTTGTTCTGTTACAGGTCTATCTGCATACTGCTCCGTTATGCCATATCGGTGGCTTGTCATCAGCCATGACCATGCTTATGGTTGGAGGTTGTCATGTCTTGATGCCAAAGTTTGATGCAGAATCAGCTCTTGGTGCCATAGAGCAATATGCAGTGACATCTTTTATCACAGTTCCTGCAATAATGGCCAGTCTGATTTCTGTAATTAGGTATATTCCAGTTCAATACTAACAAAACTTTGCTTTTTTTGAAACAAATATTATCAGTTAGGATTTATGAGTTTGGTCTAACATTGAGTAGGAATGAACTTAAAGAGCAGTATGTAAGAAAGAAGATTCACTTACTCATTATCTTAATGTTTTAGGTTAAAAACAATGTCTTAACTTTTTTATATAAAATGTTTATAGGCATTGGTGTTGAATCTCTCTGATTTTTTTCTTGGAAGAATCTGACAATCAAAGTAAATATTGCTAAATTAGCATTGCAATCTTTTAACCTGCAGTAAAATGAAATTATATTTTAGCTGCTCAAGATAAATGTTCTAAAGATGTCAGGTTTTATGGATCAAACTCTCTTTCATCCTTTTTGTTTCTAATACGCTAACAGTTCTTCTGCATAAATGTTTTGCTATCTTCTTACCTTAGAAACCAAGTATCAGAGTTCATGTTTAAAACTTTCTCAATCTAGATTCGCTGTTTTGATAATTTTAGGCCCAAAGTGATATGGAAAGGAGGAGAAACTGTCAAGAAAATACTTAATGGGGGTGGAAGCCTCTCACATGAGCTCATCAAGGACACTGGCATATTCTTTCACAAAGCTAAACTTATTTCAGCTTATGGTAGGTCTTTCTTGTCCCCATGTTGGCTAGAAGAAACTTTATTGTCTAATTTAAGATGGTAAAAACTTGCATATGAAATTGTACTTGTATTAACATACTTGTATTAATATATGTAGCACTAAAAGCGTATGGTGAAACAGAAATCTGGTCCTGCCATTAAATAAATATATTTTTTCAAGGAATTTCATTCAGAGCTATTTAAAGTTGATCTCCTACTTAGTTACCAGAAATATGGCCGTAGCCTAATTTAATCATCTTCCTACTTCAAGCTGCTTTATGAGATATTGGAAAACCATTGATTCATTTTTTACCTATTACTGGTAGTATTTGTTCTACTGCAATAACATGATGAAGGAATAGCATCCCCAAATCAGTATCTATGAAATCACTGGTTTGATTTAGTAGGCTGGAGAACATTGTCTTAACCAACGGAAAAGACAACCCAACAAACAGCTATGTCTACATTGAAGAACGTGTGCTTCTGTTTTTTCACTATGACAAGATCAAAAGTTTCACTTTTCTCCTTTTTTTATTTTATCAGTATATGTTTACTCAAGACAACATACCAAATGACAAGAATTTATAATGTCTGATGGCGACTGAAATTGGACCATTTGAAAATTTCTCTACTTCTCTTGTGTGTAATAGATGGAAATTCACTGGTCTGGTCTTATAGCCTTTGTCTGTTTCATTTATCAAAGGGATGACAGAGACAAGCTCTTCATTGACATTCCTGACACTGTATGATCCAATGGATGAAAAGACACACAGGTCCCTTCAAACATTTGCTCTGGCAGCATCCAAGTTTATTCAGCAGCCACAAGGTGTTTGTGTTGGCAAGCCAGCACCCCATGTAGAACTGAAGATAAGTGCAGATGCTTCTGGTCAAATTGGGAGAATTCTAACTAGAGGACCACACATAATGCTTAGGTATTGGGAAACTCACACAAATCCATTAAGTCAGAACAATGAAGCCTGGCTTGACACAGGTGATATTGGATCAATTGATCATTATGGTAATTTGTGGCTTCTTGGTCGAACAAATGGTCGAATCAAGAGTGGTGGGGAGAACATTTACCCTGAAGAGGTAATAGAAGTGTCACTTAACTTGCTTGCCTTATCATAAAGAACTAATTTAAACCAAAAGAATGTGCTGCTTTATTACAAATTGTTATCCTTCAAAAGGATGAATTAGTTCTCATATCATGAATAATCAAAGTGGATCATAATTGCATGAATTAAGATACTAAAATAATAAGGTCAATGATACTTACCTTGTGATGCCATTGTTTCTTAGGTAATTCGAATCTATTTGAATGCTTCTATATAAATTTAATCGTAGTATGGAATCTTCCTCCTCCTCTTTCTTAAATTTTGACTATCAGAGCAAAAAGTCTCTTGTGTACACATAAAGAAAATGAAACTAAGACCTACCTTTCCATGAAGGGTTATAATAGTTTATTCATTTCCATTCATGAAAGTGTCGTGTTTATGCAAACTATATCCTTTCATGGTTTCACTCATCACAGATCCATTCAACTGAGGCTATAACTTTCCAATTCCAACTACGTTCATTGTGAGAATATCCCAAGCAACCAATGTTTAAATAAACCAATGGTACTTCTAGAAATGAAATTTGTAAGAAAAATAACTAAATAATATAGAACATTTATGTTTTGCATGTTCAGAAGTTCATCAAGTCTTGCTTCTTTTGCTCAGTTAAATGCTTGCCTTCACTTTACTTATGGCATTTACAACTCCATGGAAGGGTGAACATATATTATTTGTTTGAAGTAGGTTGAGGCAATTCTACTACAACATCCAGGGATTGCAAGTGTTGTTGTTGTGGGAATCCCAGATGCTCAACTAACAGAGATGGTAGCAGCATGTATCCAACTTGGAGAAAATTGGCAATGGTCAGAGCAGTTGAGTGTTTCAAATGAAGAGTTTAATCTATCTAGAAAGAATCTCCAGCTACATTGTATAGAAAATCATTTAAGCAGGTATTTCTCCGAATCCATGTTTGTAAGAGAATACTTTAGTAGCTTGGTTGGGGGAAGCAAAAGATGATTTCTGTTTATTCTCTTTTCAGGTTCAAGATACCAAAAATGTTTATTGCATGGAAAAAGCCATTTCCACTCACTACCACAGGAAAAATAAGAAGAGATGAAGTCAGAAAGGAAGTTATGTCTCTGCTACAATCTTTACACAGTAATCTTTGAACATTCCATGGCTCCATCTGCTACCATCGCATGCTTCTCATGAGAATTTTGACCAATCCCTTTAGTTCACTCGTCAACTTAAGTACAATTTTGTATCTCTAAGAATTTAGTAACTGTTCATTATTGTATCACATATTTTTATTTGTTGAAAATATTCTCTTATTCGTTTATTAATAAGAAATCATTAAATAAAAGCCAACTATTTTAGATTATAAAATTCTTCGTTAAAACATCAATTTATACAGACTAAAACAAAACACTAAACAGTTCAAACAATTTAATAGACTAAAAACAAAAAAAAAAGGTCATTCAGAATAACATACAGTTTATCATAATTTTTAATAACAGCTTTACTCTTTCATAAAGGTTAATTTCAAATTATCTATTCTAAAAATCTTTTGAATTAAGCTTTATAGAATTTTTAAAACAGACTTTATGGAATAAACTCTTATATAGTATATAAAATGCATTACAAAACAATTTTTTTGAAAAAAGTATTTTAAAATAATCTTTTTGAAAGATACTATATACTTTTCAAAATGAACTTTTTGAAATAAGTTTTTCAAAACATAGAAAACATATTCAGAAATAAGATTTCTAAAACAATATTTGTAGAGCAAGTTTTACCTAACATATATAACACAATGATGTGGTGCAAAGGGAGTATATTTTAATCTTTTATGGAGTGCAGGTAATAATAATTGAAGAGTAGGAAGAAAAAGCCGTATCACCTTGTGCTTTTCTTCTCAGCCTTTTTTTTCCTGCTTTTTATTCTCCTTTCCTTCCTTGTCATTGAGGTTTGAGTATACATTATATATATATATATATATATATATATATATATATATTTATTTATTTATTTATTTGATATTTGTACAACTAGGTGTCATTGATTGGAAGACTGACCATATTATCGTTAAATCACTCACAATCTAACCTACATGTTGGGTTTTTGACTTCTCGATTAGGTAGGACATGATTAAGTTTGACTATTAGGGAGAAAAACTTGATTACACACTAAAAAACATAATTAGACAAGTATTAGATATGCACTAATCCCTCTATGGAGAAATGTTCATTAGAAAATTCTAAATAGGAGGAGAACCTTAAAGTAAAAGGTAATAACTGTTTTAATTGTAAACTTGCAAAACTGAGTATAACTACATCTAATTTATACGCTATAGTGTATTTGCAAATATCTCCGCACTATACAAAAGGAGTAGAGATTGAGACAAAGAATCAAATGACTTGAAAATCGAATAATTTAATAAAAAAAAAATCACCTAACAAGAACAATGCTCATTGGATGAAAACAATCTCTATTTCATCAAATTTAAAACTAACTCATTTTAGTCCTTTATAGTTGATGGTGTTAAAAGCATATTAATATTTAAGAATTAAGAATTTCATAGAAAACATTTAAAGACATAAAAAAAAACTTAAAAATGAAAATATAGATAAGTTATCCACCTATAAAGTAAAATTGAGTTCTAAACTATAATGTAATATATTTATTTACGTCAATTTCGAGAATCAAAATTTAAAATTAAAGCATTTTTTAAAATAAAATCTGACGACCAGTTTTTTCAAAAAAAAGAGTTTTTTTTTATCAAAATTTAAGAATAAAATAAAAAAATACTATCTAATAAGTATTTGGGTGTATTTTGATTTTTAAATAATAGTTATAAAATACTCAAGCTTTTCCCATTTGATGATACTATATTGGAATTAATCACATGTGTGATACAATAAAAACAATAATAGTAATGTGATACACTTTTTAATGGATGATAATTATATCTTAAAATTTTGCAAAAGTCAAAGATGGTAAAATAAATTTTGTAAAAGTTGAAATTTGAAATTTGAAACATAAGCCAACAAGATAGAACATGATGATAATGATGTGACCATGATTGCTCAACAAATAATTTGTATGCATGTCTTGTGGGGACAATAAGTACGTTGAGATTTTTTTTAAATTATTTTTTTCTAGGTCAGACATAAAAATAATTGTTTTCCCGAAAAACAAAAATATAAAAAAACCCATAACTTTTCAAGTATAATAGTTTAATTATCAAAGTAATAATTTTCTTACATTATATTAATACGGTAATTCAAATAAATTAGTCTCAAATCCCATAAATAGGTTTTTAAGTTCAAGTTTTACTACCATTGGAATAAAATACACATTAAATAATTTTTTTCCAATAAAATATTTGTAGAGAAAACAAAAAAAAAACTATTTAATACTAAGGGGAAAAGGTTAAACATGTGTTGGTTGACAGCTATATAATGTGTGGAATTTGTTGACCCACTAATCACTATCACTTTCATATTCAAATCCATCAATAAAATAAAATATAATTACAATTATAACTTTACTTAGTCTTAGCCATTTACAGACAAAGTGGGCAACGCATATATTCTCTGTCACTTTAACTTTCATCATCATAATCAGTATATAATTAAATTAATTAACAATTTATTCAATAACTGTAAAATCTTAACCAAACTACCTTCTTAAGTCGTATCAACATATAAAAAAAAGACAAAAAAACTCATAGTTTTTATACAATTCTTTTAAAATATTCAATAAATTAAAAAATAAGTAGGAGGCAAATTTATGATTTATATGAAAACAGAAAAAGGGAAGGAATTTATTTTTTCTGTTTATTTAATTGGTTCAATTTAATCTTTCACTATTAATTTAAACTAAGTTAATATTTATGCCTGCGACATAATAAAAAAAAACATTGGTAATCATAGAATATACATTCATCATTAATTTAAACCAAGTAAGAAAAATTACAACATTATAATAATTTTGAAAATTAAGGATAAAGTTACCATTTTTAGGTTTAACTGAATTCTACTTTCTTGACCACTTTCTATGTAGGATGTGAAAAATCACAAGTACAATTAAACAAACATTTTAATGATTTAAAAACACAATCAAATTAAATAATTAGAAAAACCAAACTAGTAATATAACTTTATATAGTTGAAATATTTTGGCTGATAATCTTTAACAAGATATTTTCTGTCAAACATTTGCTTTTTTATTTTGTTTAATCTCTATATCTAATTTCAATTTCAATAAACTTTGAAAACAAATAATCAGTAATTAAAACAACTTTATTTCATAATTTAAAATATAATTTATATAACTATTTTCTTATCATAGTATCCATTTGTAATATTATTTATTTACCTATACAATTTATAATATTGGCATCAACAAAATAAATTTATTTATATAGATATGGATATAAATTTTCAAGTCAATTTAATAGCAATAAAGAACAGTTAATAATAATAACAACATTTTTCTGCTAAATAATTAATAGTAATAAATAGTGACGAATACATAGTGAAACGTGAGCTTGTAATTTGGAAGTGAAATAGGGTGTATTGTACTTACCCTTCTCCCGCTCGTACCAAATCTTTGCTTCTGCAACTTTTCCACCTTCTTCTCTTCTGCTGCTCCCTCTGCTCCTAAACCCTAGAAAAGGCCACTACCACATTTCAACTCTGCCCCCACCTCCACTCCTCCTCTCTCCAAACGTTTTCTGTCACCTCGGGATTCTCCACAACTTCCTCTTTTGTCTGCTAATTCACCCTCGTACGCCCCAAGATTCCTCTGTTATTATCCCCTGTAAGTTTCCACGCCTTTTTTTTTTTTTTTTTTTTTTTTTTTTTTTTTGTCTTTTTTTTTTTTTTTTTTTTTTTTTTTT
>Ga0123342_1000573_pt1 | contig 58454 bp, 36 predicted proteins | sample Turbeawhitnodule_FD_89960 | JGI IMG/M metagenome (GOLD analysis project Ga0123342, IMG submission 89960) | Root nodule microbial communities of legume samples collected from Mexico - Turtle bean Mexico white nodule | ecosystem: Host-associated > Plants > Roots > Nodule | place: Mexico: Nepantla... | reverse complement strand
TTTTTTAGTTATAAAAAATATAATAAATATTATTTTTTATTATAATATATATATATATATATATATATATATATATATATATATATATATATATATATATATATATATATATATATATATATAATATGAACAAACTTTAAAGTAAAAAATTTAAACATATATATTACCATTTAAAGTATTGAATTAAAATAAAATATTTTTGCGTAGTGACATACTATTTTATTTCTTAATTATAATTAAAAACATCATATTAAGATTTTTTTTTTATTATAATATCGTTTTAAATGCAATACATTTAAAATAAATTATATAAATCTTTATCACTATGATCTAAATATATTTTAATTTTATATTCGCATTAATTATTTCCATCCCTTGTTACATTTAAAAAAATATACACTAAATTTAATTAATATAATATTAACTATATTTTTTATTTTATTATATATTATTTTTAGTAAATAAAATATTTAAAAATTTATGAATAGTAAAATAATTTTTTTAAATATGTGGAATGTTTAAAAATATTATATTTAGTAAATGCAACATCTAAATATTTCACCAAGTTATTTGTTTGGCTATATATTATATTTAATGAATATAATATTTGACGTTAGGGCGGTTAAATATAATATAAGATTAATAAATTGATAAGTATATCTGGGAAGGTCACTTCTACTTATAATAATTAATTATGATAATTATTAAATGTAATATATATTTATAAATAAATAATGCGTATATTAAAAGCGTAAAACCATTTTACTTGTCATTTACTCATCATCAGATTTTCATGATAATTGTTTTTATTATAATCACGTACTTATTCTTTACTTCTTAAATTTTGAAAAATGCCATGTTTCCGTAGATTATTTTTTCTTTACTTTCATACCTAATATTTTTACTGTATTTTAATGTTTTTGAGTCTTTGATAAGTAATAATTTGAATGTTAATATATAAATACAAAATAATTTATCTCACATTTTATTCCTAAATAATCACTAAAAATCATAATTAAACCTAAAAATAAAAAATAATTAATTATTATATTAATTAAATTGGATATTATTAACTAAAAAATTATTTGTAAATGATATAGTACACTGATGCTTTCGATGTTCTTTTCAAATATGTTAATATGCATTTGGTGACCGCGTCTCCTAGTGTTAGTAAAGCTACTAAGTTTTGGTGTTTGTTGATTCCTAATCTTGTCCAAAAAAATTTTGTCAATGATAAGTTTATTTCTGTGAATTGCCTTCTGCATGATAAACGTTTTAGCTTTGCAGGTGTTTATGTTGTTAACAGATACTTGGCTAGATGGTTTTTGTGGAGGGATATTAGGTTCTTCACAGGGCCTTGGTGTATTCTGAGAAATTTTAATGTTATGCTCTCGGTGGATGACTGTAAAGGGGGTTGCTCCTAATCAAGTTTCTTGTAATGAATTCCTTAATTGGATTAATATTAATGATCTTTCTTGTATGCCTTTTACTGGATCTTGTTATACTTGGTGTAATGGAAGGAGAGGATTGCATAGAATTCATAGAGACTGGATAGAACTTTATGTAATGGAGTGTGTCTGGATGAATGAGATTCTTGTACTTATCAAGTTCTTGTTAAAAATTGTTCTGATCATTCCTCTATTTTTTCTATTCTTGCTAGTAATTTTTTGAGGAAGGTTAACAATTTTCGTTTCTTTTCTATGTGGCTTCATGACACTTCATGTCTGAAGCTTATTCATGATTTCTTCAACCTTTGGATGATAAAGTCAAATTGAAGCTAACATCTTGAAAAGGTAATCTCTTAGCATGATGGGTCAGATTCAGTTGGTCTTCATCTATTCCGCCTTCTAAAACTCTAGTACTCTTTCATGGACAGCTTCCTAGAAATCAACATATTTAGGATAAAGGTTTGCATATATGTTCTATGTGTACGCTTTGTGAAAAACATGAGGAATCTATTCAACATTTGTTTTTTTTAATGTTCTAATGCTTTGCATATTTGGAGTTGGATTCGGCAGATTTTTCTTATTTCTCATTTCTCTAATAAGGATGATCTTCTTTCTTTTTTACTAAGAGTAGTGGTAGTCCTTTGGTTAAATTGATTAAGCTTGTTGTGATAACTTTTTCAATTTGGATGATATGGCGTGTGAGGAATTATGTTAGATTTCAAGATAAGATTGAGGTTTCTAGGGCTATTTCGGTAATTAAAGATTTAACTTGTTTAGTGGAAAATTCTTCTAAAGCTTCAATATAGAATGATATGTTAGAATTTAATGTGATTAAATTTTTTAGTATTAATACTTATAGTGGTAAAGTTCTTCGTCATTTTTCTGTTAGTTGGGAGTTTCCTTCACTAGATTGGGTTAAAATTAACATTGATGGGACTAGCAATGGAGGAAGTTCAAAAGATGAGACTTACTAATGTCTGTGTGAATCGATCTTGGTTTATGTTGTATTTACTACTAGGACTAAAACTCCGTGGATGCTTCGTAATCGATGGAATATTGTCTTAATTACGGTGAGAAAATCAGGTTTAGGATTACTCATATTTTTCGTGAAGGGAATGTGTGTGCTGATAAGTTTGCTAATTTAGGATTTATTCATAGAGAATCATTTCATTGGTATAATAGGTTTCCATCCAGTTTGTTCTTAGAATTCTGTATGAATAAGTATAGTCTACCTATGTATCGTTTTTGTTAACATATGAATTTTGGTCTAGTTTCTTATAATTTTATATTTTTTTTGTTTTTTTTAATAATAATCTTTTTATATGATTATTATTACTTGAGGTGTAAACCTAGTCATAGGGATGTCTAACATGAAAGCTTTTATAAAAAAATTTATTAATAAATAATTTTTAAATTGGTAATTAATCTATCAACATTAAATTTTAGAGTAATTGATAACTAATTAGATATTAATTTAAAAATTATTTATTAATAATAAAAACTATTTTAAATATCAATAATTTTTTTAATCTCTAATTCAATATAGTAATTAATTATTTGTTATTTATAAAATTAATTTTTATTTAATATTTTTTTATAATTAATTGAATGGATATTATTAATGTCATTTTATAGCAAAAAATAAGTTTTAATATACTAATTATGATATTTCTTAGAAATTTTTAAAAAAATAGTTCTAATTCAACCTAAAATTTAAAATTTTCGTCTAATTATATAATATAATTTATTTTATTATAATATTCATTCAATTCAATATTCTTAAAATGTGGGATCCATTTAACATTACAAAATTAATTTACAAATATATAAAGTTTGTACATACTTATAATATAATTTAATCATATTGAAGAATATTTTCCAACAACTGTGATATATTATTTTGATTATTGTTTATAAGAAATAGATTATTAACATTTTTAAGTAGAAGAAAAAATTTAAATATATGATAGTAATAATAACACTAATAATTTTTACAGCAAATAATTAATTACATATTATACTTAATGAAATAATATTTAATATTGTATGACAGTCAACACAATGAGAAATACGTAAACATATGAGTTATAATTTATTTTATATTCTAATTTTTTATGTTTATATTAAAATATTTTTATATATAGTTATTATGTTTATGAGTTATAATTTATTTTATTCTAATTTTTTATGAAATTTTTTTCTCTTGTTAATTATGTTATATTTTTATTGTTATAGTATTTTTTTATTTTTCATTTCTAGAAAGTTTTTAATATTAAAAAAATAATATCTTTTTATTTATATAAGATTTGATTTATTTTTTAATTTTATTACTTGAAGTTCTGTTTTTATTTAATTTGTTAAATACATATTTTTTTCTAATTATAGTTTTTATATTATACATATTTATATTTAATATTTTTTTTAATTATAATTTTTAAATCTACGAAATGTGTGAAAATTTTTCATTTTTAAACAAAAATAACTCATTTTATTATTAATTTTTTTAATAGGCAAAGGTTAATATGTAAAGTAACATTTCACACCTTTAAAAAAAAAATTAAAATTTCTTCATAACCATCACATCACTCACAACATCCCATAAACTTTCCTCATACATCCACTCTAACATACCCCAATCCAAACACCTTCATTTTCTTCACACTTTTCTCACACATCCTCACACATCCACTCCCTCAAATCCTCACACATCCTCTCCTTAATCTAAACAGAGCCTTAATTACAAAATTAAAGGAATATCACATATTTTTATAAAATGAGAATATAAACATTTAATTAAAAATATAGTAAAAACTAAAATATTCAATAAATACTTCAAGTGACTGTTGTGCTTTATATATTTCATTTTTCAATTATAGTGCAACTAATAAAAGTTAGAAACGTGTGTTATTAATCTTAAAAAAATACACGTTCTTCTCGCTCACTTATTTTAACAAAATCATATAGATTAGGGTATTTACACATTCTCAAAGATTTCACATTCTCACGTTTATGTTTATTAGGGTATTTTCATTTTCTTTTGTTTGTTTTACTTTCCTAGTATGATCTTTCATTTCATTTTCACCAAACTAATTCAGCACTAGTTATAATTAAAATATTTACTATATCTTAATGTCATTATCTTTACCTTAAAATAATTAAAAATTGATAGTATCTTCTTGAAAAACAATGGGAGTGGAGAATAGAAAGTGATCCAAACATAGAGAAATTGCACGTTTAATTGGAAATTTAGAAATCAGAAGTTGATGACTCAACGGTGGCACTATTGCTGAATAAGCCAACTGTCCCTATACGACAGCACGTTTATGAAAGGGGGCCCAAACAACCCATTTTAAGTTGGCGGCCACTAAGAATAAGACCATATACATATGGCAGGGGAAGAATTTCAATATACTAAGAAGAACAATTTCAAGAAACATCCCTGAAATTTGTGTGTATATGTTATATATATATTGATCTAACTTCTGTAAGGGCTTCCCCATAAAATAAGTTATAAAATTTGGAGCAAAAAATTTGACACATGAGAAACCTAAATAGGCTACCCCTCTCCAACAACTCTACAATTTTACTCATCCTGCCCTGCATTCTGCAGAAGAGGCTAAAATACATATGTACAAAACCTAGCAGACACACGTCCTGTGCAGATTCCGCCGAACCCCCTCCAAGATTCATGCATGTACAGAATGGTAAATCACCTTTTCCTGAACAAGGCCTGATACCTAGCAATCAACGAGGGAAACATGAGTACCCACAAGAATACTAATGGTTGAAGGACAAGCACTACGGTACAGATGATAAATAGAAATATACCAGCCATGGTTTCTAGATATTTTCTGATCACCTAGGCTGCCAAAAGCTCGGACCTGAAACATAAATACTAAGCGTTTACTATTTTCTATCCCAGAATTCAATAGGAGCAAAAGACATTATGAAATAAAAAATTTGTAACTACAAAAGTAAAAATGTTTGGTAAAAAGGGAAAGCACCTCTGTTTGAAACTGGAATTGCATCTTCAAAGGGTGGTCTAAAGGGCATGGAGTTTCTCTGATTCATAGAGCGAGGAGGAAATCTCCACCCATGATCGGGTATTCTGGTTGATTCACAAGGATGACAACCATAAGGAGCGGGCACACCTTTTTCCTGATATCGAGCACCTACCAAAGAAAGACACTTGATTTCATTTCATATGAATACAACAAACCATGGCATGATTTATTAAGGACTAAATATGACTATACATGACAAATATCACAAGAATCATCAGTTATCCTAATCTTACCGGGAAAAGGTGCAGGAACATTCCATCTCTCATGGTAATCATAAGGAGGTGGTCTTATTCTCTCATGATTATTATAGAAGTTCTCTCTCTCCATGTTCTGCACAAAGTGCTGCCTACTGGAGTAAGGAGGGGGTGGTGGAATCTCCCTTCGATGCTTCTCATGCTGCTCCCCATTAACAAAAGAAAACTGATTGGACGGCACATGTTGAGGTGGCCGAATAGAATACCCCTTATTACGCATAGCAACACCATCAGTATGTCCAAAATTGTCTGGAGGAGGAGGTACAGGAAAACTGTTGAAAGAACAAGTAGATTCTGGCATGTGCATGTCTCTATATTCAGGGACTTGATGGTGCACTGCATCACTGATAGGTTGGCTATGCCTAGGGGCGGTCATGGGCTGAACCATAGAGGGAAGTGGGTTGTCTTTCAAAGTCTGCAAACAAGCTCGATTAGTAACGACAAAGTAAGCTATGAGTTATTTATTGGTGGCCAAATCATATGCAGAAGTTGTGAAGCTTACCTGTGAGACAGTATAACCTTTTGAATTAACTACTGTGTTATATGGATCAGAGGTAGATGGCATGTGGTGTAGCACAGGTGGTGGGGGTGGAGGAGGTGGTGGGGGAAGGAACGATGGTGGTGGTGGTGGTGGCGGGGAAGATGAAGACACATCCCAGCATAGAGGAGCAGAGGGCAGTGGCACATTCTTATCAAACTGCTTGGCGTTTTCTCCACCAACATCAGAAATTGAATTGATTTCAACTTCATTTGAGGGAGCTACATCTTCCATTTCAAGTTCACCATCAACATCTTCTAAGATATGCCTGTGTTTTTCAATTGCAGAAGTCATTTCATGTACTTCAGAAGTATGCTCCGGCGTGACAGCCTCAAAGTTCCCACCATCAGAATCACTCCATTCATCATCATCTTCATCTTTAAGCATTCGGGGCATGCAGAATCCAGGCAACTGAAAAGTCGAGTTGCTACAAGATCGAATGAACAATAAGTGAACAGTTCCAGCAGTATCCAAAATAAATGATAATCAATACTAGCAAACTCAAACCTTCCATATTCATCAAGCATGCCCTCCATTTCTCTAACCGGGTCATCCATTGCCCTCTCTGTTCTCATCGATCGCCGCAAAAAGACACCAGCTGCAGCTGAACTGCTATATAAATCCAGTTCCCGGATATGACGGCGAATTATGTGCTCTGGTAGGATTTTTCTCTCCAACCACAGCCTTAAAACCTATTGAAGTTCAAAGCAAAGGTTAACAAAATATGATGATGCAAAACAGATATGTAAGGAAAGAGCATTTTGTTTGACTTCATTAAACATGAAACTTAATTTACTTGCCTTGAGACACTGTCTCCGGTTTTCTTGTGCAGTATTTCCAGGAGGAGCAGCAGCAGATAATAGTCGTGGAAGGACTGCATGGATTGCAGACGAATATACTCCACAAAAATCACCTGCAAAGTCAGACATTTTATATTAGAATTAATTATTATTTGGCAGACATTTTCTTTCTTTTCTTTGCTAGAATCAAGATTAGCAAAGCATCAAACACGTCACCTTTTAAGCCACGAGAAAACTGTGCAATAGAGTCAACAAGAAAAAACAAATCCACCCTCCGATGCATGCTAGACTCCATTTCCAGACAATGAGCAAGAATTTCCATGACCTTGAACAATAGATATGTAAGCAATTTGTAACTAAAGTTCAACAATTTTAAATAGGAAATAACTGCAGAGTCTATTGAAGGAATTTAAGTCTCATCAGAAGAATGACAATACTAAATACATGTGTACACTTATTAGTTAGATTCACACAAACAAATTTAATTAAACCTGATATTGAAAGAGGTGTCACCATAGCTTGTTACAAAATAAAAAAACTACATATGTAATGAAATTAAACTGCAATTCATAAATATTTAAGAAAAAAAGTTTCAACTAAAAAATTGCAAATGTGTAATTGGATATGCATAAATTTTACCCTCTCCTGCTAATAGTAATAAAATTTAGGGGAGGTACCGAAAGACACTATTAAGATCCAATTGCAAGGCTTTGAGTCATTGGAAGTATGGGATTCTAGTGAGGTTTACAAGGCTTTCAACCTTCCCACCACAATAACACCACCTTTCTGGTATGATTCTTCCCAGGTTATTATCATATTCACAACTAACATTTCATAATCGAAGATAGGGGGGATTTCTTAATTTTAAAGAATCATATTACCTTATCTGCAATACCAAACTTTGCACAGTCAATAGCTATTCGTGTTGCTCGACCAATACTTTCCTTTGTCCTTGTCAAGGTCCCAAGCATGGCTTCAAAGTACAACAAAGCAGCTCGTCCTGCTTCAGTTGACTTCCCTATACATCTTGACTGTTGAGTTGCAACATACCCATCTTTAGATCCATCCAGAGGACCAGATAAAGTTTGCTTCTGGTGTAAATGTACATCAGGGCTACAACTTCCATTGTGAAGAATATTACTACTGTCTGATGTAGAAACATTGCAAACAGAAGTAGTTGGAGGAGATCCTTGTGGAATGCAATCTCCTCCATCTGTCAAGGATGGACTTGACCGAATGTCTGAAATACCCTTTTCACCCAGACAGTCATCAGATGTTGAGACAGAATTCATATCCTCCTCTGGACCTTTACATTTTACCTCTTTCACAACCTCATGCCTGAAATTAAAGAACAGACAGAAACATTCTTAAATTGAAAGAAATAAAACGTAAACAACTTTTGTTTGACAATTGATCTCTTTCATATTCACCATCATTAAAACATGAATTAAGAACATCAATTTACCCTGAAGAACTCCACCAAACTGAACCCCACAATTAGTTTGCGGTAGAAAAAAAACACTTGCATGATGAATGATCTAAATGAGAAAAGTGGTTCATCCAACCAAATTAGCAAACTCTAAAACAAGATGTTATAACAGAAAAATAAGCTTATAACAATAAAAATGTTTTTCTTAATTTTGTTTTCCTTTACTTTTTAGGATTTGAATAGGAGAGTTAAAAGGCTAAGAAATATAACATGCCATAACTAAAGCTTACATATCATTTGCTGTGCCAATATCATCAACTGCTGGCTTCAAGCACTCAGTATCCTCATGTACCGCAACCTCATTCCGAGGCATATCAACATTATAAGGTAAAAAAGCATCATTTTCATCCACACCCATCGCATGATCAAGGCTTATTCCATTTTTCTCTGATGCATCCGATGCTGAATTTGAATGACTTGAAGTTCTAATGTCGTCTTCATTGTTTGGTGGTAATGATGGATCAGGTGAATCTTGAATGCTTCCTTCATCACAACATTTTGAATCAACAATAGGAGAATTTTCTCCATTTGACTGAATTTTTAAATCAGCTTTTAGACAAACCATATGATCACTAAGCTCTTCAACAACTTGAGCGGTGACACCTGGGAGAACATCCTTGCCAGTTTCATGCTGTTGCTTACCCACTTGAATAGGTGATTTATTCTCAGAAAAAACCATTGGATTTGAACTGGTTGAATTCACATTAATATAAGACGAATCAGAGTTGAAAGTATCCAACTTTTGCAGCCCAAAATCATTACATTCTTGATTAATGGCAATACTCGGACATCTTCTCACAGCAGATATACAGCACATACCACTTGCTGTCATTATGGTGGAAGATGAAGCTTCCATATGAGCTTGGCCATGTTCAGCAGCATTAGCAGACATGGCTTCTAAGGCTCGATGTAGGCGTTTAGATGGAGGTAAAGCAGCTTCACCATCCACAGAGCTGAAGGTTTGATCTTTCTTAGTATTACATATCTGAATATTGGAACATGGAACTAAAACTTTTGGAGAAACATTATCCAAAGCACCATTCAGTACAGATGAGTCTCCATCAGCAGGGCTACCATTCTCAAAATTTGAGGATGTGATTATCTGATGCGCTGAGTTAGTATCTTCCTTACAGTTATTTTCTTGAGATTGGAGAATGCTATGAAATTCTGCCTCCACGGATGATTTACCCATCCTGACTCTTGCTCGTTTCACAAGGGGTAAGTGCTCATCCCCATCTTGTTCAAAGCATCTTTCTTTTGAATTTGCACAAATATTCTGTGAACTTTGACTGGCATTCTGCAAACGAGCCTCCTCCTCTATCCTACTGGTTGGGTTAGAAGCATCATTAGTTGCCCTTTTTCTATTGGGTTTTCTTTTTTTCTTATTGACTACAGGTTTTATTTTGAGGTCAAGCCCTTTATTCAACTCAACTTCTGGACATTCAATAGCTTCCGAGAGTTCAAGTTTAAAATTTGAATCTATTGTACTTCCCTCATTCAAGCTAAATGTATCAGAATCAGTTGTTATAATTTCAGAACTGTTGTCCTCCATGCTACCATTTGATACAAAAGCAGATGAGTCAAAATCATCACAGCCAGAAAGATCTGGTGATTTCCTAACACGTTTACTCCTTCGCGTACATGCACTCTGGGCTGCAGTAGTTGATGGGTCACCAGAACCCTTTGCACTGTCATTATAAGGGAACACAAAGTTTTGGGCACGTGATGGATTTCTTGACCTTCGTACTGAGGTATGTCTCTGTGTTACACAACCCTGCATGCACAAGTCAGCCACAGACCTTTTTCGAGAAGAATAAGTAACTGGCTTAGGAGATTTTACCGCAGCAACCTTGTCAGTAGGCTCCCCCAACATTGCCTCCTTATTATCAGATTCATCTTTAAATACAGCAGCTGACTCATCCACAGCTGCACATACTACCTCTTCATGTTTAATAGAATCTGAAAAATTCATTGGTAATGTGTGAATCAACTCGAGGGTATCTGTCCGATCCGTGGCAGATGAGTTAACAAGATTAGACACATCTGCATTATCAACATCACCAACAAGGCCAGTTTCATCAAGCTGAGAATCCTTTTTTGATTTCTCAAAACTATCAATTATCTCCTGAACAGCACGACCAAAGTCAGCACCCTTTCCATGACGTTTGCCAAGAAGAGACTGTTTTTTCTCCTCAGTAAATGCTTCCACATCAGAAGGATTGCAGAATGCTCTACAAAAAAACATCATTTCAAAACTAAATGGAAATAAGATGTAATGTGCAAGGGAACAAACTAAATGATAGGGAGCACAAAAGCTTCAATGTAAGACCATAAAACATATTTACCCATAATAATTATAATTACTAGCAAAAACACATGTATTGTCATGCCTTTGTCCAGATTTTCTATTACACTGTCTTATCATTTTTGTAAATAAAATATATATGTATTATAATTTTGATGTCATTTTATTTATTTATATGAAAATAAGATAACTAAATATATTATTTATTATACATTGACCAGAATTATAAGAAAAAAGTTTGATTATATAGAATCAAACATTTTAAACACTTACAGCTTAATTCTACAAAAAACATGTATAGTTCGGTAGTTTATTTCTGTTTTCTATTTATTTACTCCACCATGTATTATTTATTTATTTATTTTCATCTTTTTACGTAGGTGTCATTCATTATGAATTGTATTGTTACTTTAAACTATTACTAAGGATGAAATAGGAAAACAATTTGTGTACACCAAATGGGGAATCCCCATTATAGAATGTTTGATATCAAAAGTAGTCAAACTACCCAACATTCCACATTGCAACACAGTGCAATAAATAAGCCTTACATAGAGCTTCCAACTCCAAAGTAGGTTAAGTTTAGAGCGCTTCTATTTGAATCAAGCCTGGATGCATCTTTACTTTCTCACTTAAGAGGAACTAAATCCTTGGCCAACAATGGAGTCAGAACAAAACATCTAACAAAAACCACGTGATAGAATACAGATACCAAAACATCAGGGGTCATGAAAATGTTCATACTCTTGGCATGGGATTCAATACCTAAAACATTTCTAACCAATAAAATCACCAGTCACAAAAACAAGTATTTATATTTTCTTCAAAATTAATGCAGAAAAGTCACAATTACCTTTTTCAATAATTCATTTTCAAAAAAGTGTCATGTTTGGAACTGTCACTGCAAAATGGTGAGGACCTGTATATATTTATATATGTGTGTGTGTGTGTGTGTGTGTAAATTACTCCAAAAGTAATTCTAAGAGTCATTATTTATCCTAACCCAACATTTTCTTTTAATCTAACAGTTAAAGGTGTGATACATTTTAGAGTCATTAGATTAAAAGAAAAAAATAGAGTTAAAATGAAAAAGAAACTGTTGCTTCATTTATAAGAACAAGAGAGAGATGCTTAAATAGGCCATTTTACAAGACAGCCATGATTACAGAAAAAGATAAGATTGTTCACAACTTTTAGACAGTCCAGGTTGAAAGGTTTATGTAATTAAAATCTGGTTTGCCTATCTTTCACCGGTTTGCCTATCTTTGTGCCCATGTGGTAGCAGTTTCTCCCCATTCTCCAAGAGTATTCTCAAACGACAAGATGAATTTGTCCCCTCTCTTCTTTATTTATAGGCAATATGCTTCATTTCTTTTATAATATCAATCTACCCAACTAACCTAATGAACTCCATCACTACCAGACACCTAAACTAACAGATACCATCAATCACACAGCCAATACATGGAGAGAGGTTCTTGGTTTAGGGTTTAGACAACTAGTGTGTTTTCAAAACTATGATTCTGAAACACCACTATATCATTCAAAAAGTAAAAGGGACCTTTCTTCAATTAAACTTCAAATAATTTCCTTTCCAATCTTCAGAAATCATGCTATCAATTGCCAAAGGCCGAGGTCTTTAGCACAGGAATCATGAATGTCGGATTCAAAATGCTAGACCTTATGTAATCAAATCAGATAGCTAGGAGAAACCTACCACAGTGGTATAACATATTGCAGCAGTCACTATACCAAAGATGCAATATACAGGGTAAATAATTAAAACATACAACATATTTGCAGTACAAAATACCCGATGCCCAAAAATAAAATAGAATACTCAAAAGTCACAGCTTGAATAAAACAATAATCTTTTATTTAAATCTGTAAAACTCTTTTAACATATTTCAATGGGTTAACTTGTTCGAACATGGGACATCATCCAATAAAGCGACATGAATCTAACAACTATTTTGGCATCAACTCTTCCATGTTTTATTATCTCCCCATGTCCTAAACTTTTGCATGATCACTTGGGTCATCAACATTTATAAAAATTGAAAAAAAAAAACTATTCTTGACCTTAGCAAACTTCAAGTCCTAGAGCGTCACTGACTAGCATATGGCCACAGCACAATATTCGCCACCCAGTTATGGTGCCACTAGTTGGCTTGATCTACAACTGTTGCTAAATCACATCAGATTTGGTATGGAAAACATATGCAGTCCCAAAAAATTATCATAAGTTAAACCCATAAACTATTATTGTGATTTAATCATACGAACCTCAACTATTTAGGCATAGTACACGTTATATACCAGATGACAATGGGTTAGACCAAGGTAGGTAATGGCAGAAAGCAGTGCAGCACAGTGCACCCACCCAAAACATGCTACTGTGACTTAGGTGTATACCGGAAGGCAAAGTTGCATCAAAGATAAAATATCCTATACAAACTTAATGAATTTGTATCACACCCAACTGATACTTAAAATTTAAATTACTGAAGACTCGTGACATGCTCGTCATTCAAATAACTAGAGGAAACAGAGAATGAAACTATCTTAATCTTGCATATCAAATTCTGGCTGGGCTTGAGGGACAGTGAATCTTAAAAGAAAATAACAGAATACACACCTAAGAGTGTGAAGAATAACTAAGATCGAAACTTCCTTTACCATCATCTTTTATCCCTTTAATATGTATGGATACACCAACAAGAAATAAGGTTAAGGGAGATTAATAAATCACAATGTATTTAAATACCATGTCGTAGTAAGTTGCAACTCCACGCTGATTCTCATAACCAACACACATTGTAGTTGATAAATACTACTATTATTAACTTCAATTACAGAAAATATTTATCACAGTTAATAATATTCTAAAGTAGGGTTTTGACCAAAATATACAGATGCCATATAACATCAAGCAAGCTAAAACTAAACATCTCAACGGCATTATCCTCATAAGTGGCATTTGATGACTTTAAATCATTTGCCTGTACCTTCCTAAAACAATATTGAAATAGGCAATGCACTCTCAAATAATCCAATAGCAGATACAAGAGAAATTAATGATAAACATAAAAGAAATAATAAAAATAACATATAAGGCCTGCCTAGTTCTGGGGAACAATGTTGGTAAAAAAGAAGGGAAATTATTCACTAATAATAATTAGAAAATATCACTCATTGAGATACCGACAAGACAACCATAATTGAACCTTACTACTTAGCATGATATCCATAACTTATCATGATATTGTGGATATCTTACATCTGAAAACAAATTAGTGGTTACAAGAAATGTGATAGGATGGGATAAACTATAGTAAATTTTAATCAACTATGTGGTGAGCTGATAGGATACAGTTAAGAAAATAGAATGACTTAAGATAAAATGCTAAAGTGTTAAACTGCACTCAGCAACTGAACACATTTATATATAAAAAAGGAGTACAATTTATGAAGAGGGGACTAGTTCAAACAAGGAGAACCTGCTCTTACACAGGCTTTTGATAATACAATAACAAAACATATTTTTCTGTAACCTATAAAAGACTATGCTGGCAATACATAAATATTGCTTTTCTAACGGATAGAATAAGTTTATCCTGTTTGATTCTCACATCCTGTTAATCAGTTCAAAAGTTGAGCCAACCGGAGATGGGTTAAGAACAAATAGGATAGGAGAAAGAAAAGTTACCCCTTCCCTCACACTTATGAACTTTTTTATTCCATTCCACCACTACTATAATCGTGGACGCTGCTGCACCATCACCACTGTTGGCACTACTCCCCTCTACCACCATTACAGCAACAATGCCATTGTAACCAGTGACCCACTACTATCACCACCTCCATTATCACAATCCCAATCACAAACACCACTTTTCATAAGAATAACTTCGTCAGTTGCATACAATTTATATTATTATCTATCAGACTACTTGGCGGGCACAAAAACATACAATATTATTCGTCATCTTACTTTTTCCATCCTATCCTATTCACATTACCAAACAAGCTCTACGCTTCACAATTACCTTGATTATGGAATTTGAACAAAGTATATATGATTCCGAAAGTTATGCTATGCTAGACATACTGTTGTCATTCAAGCAATCAAATGAAACATTAGTTTGAATACTTACATTTGTTGGGTTCCAAAGAAGTAAACAAGCACCTTCTTCCAATCAGTAGAGTAACCCCACTTCTCCGGCTCACTTACCTGCCACCAGCAAAGAACTGCACAAGTTAAATGAAATAGCTACTACAAAAAAAGGAGAACAAAAATAAAGAAATAAGTTTGATAACCTAAGGCCCCTTTTTTTCCACCATGATTAAAGGTGAGTTTGGTCAGAGTGTAAAGGGGTTTGGGTAGGGACAGTGTGAAAAAAAAATCCATGGCAACCCATCACAGCCTCTTTGGGTGTCACGCAATAGCATCGCAAAACCTACATGCAGAAGTTGCAGAATGGCAGCAGGGTGCCTGTGAGACACGAATGAGTAGTGCAGCACTTAGCGAAAAGGAGGAGTAGCAGCAGCAGCCGTGCAAAAACAAAGTACTGGTGGTGGTTGTGCAAAACAAAGGTCTAGCGGCAGCAGTAGTGCGAAACAAAGGACTAGGAGCGGTGATCGTGCAAAACGAAGGGGAAGAAGCTCAGGTCCGCATGATCCAACCCGACCCAAGATAGAGAAAACCCTGATATTCTTTCTTTACTTCTTACTTTTCCAACAGAGTCGGCCCAAGTGTTTTTTTCTTTTAGAAGGATGGGTTGGGCCATAAAACCTGGCCAAAATTACAACAGAATATTCACCTGGGCCAACCTAGCCACATTGAACCAACGGTCACCTTTATTATTGTGCAGTCTCACCACTGCTTCCATTGATGTCGCATTGCTACTGTTGGAGCTGCTACAGCGGACTGCAAGTCTACCCTACCGACATTGAACCAGCAGCTCCGTCATTATTTTATTTTTTTGTATTTTAAGTTTTGAACTTGAAATTTGGGGTGTTTTAATTTGATTTTATTGTTATTTGAATTTCTTAGACATGATATATTATTAATTAGTTATTGTCTTTCGATAATTTTTAATTACAGTTATATTTTTGGATTTTTTAAATTATTTATATCTATATGTTGTAATTCTTTTATTGTCTAGATGGATTTATTTTATATTATTTTTATCCGCAATGCTTCCAGCATAACCCATCATGGCTTCCAATATATTTATAAAAAATATTTTGGGTCTCCGATATTTTTGGTTATCCGATATCAGTAACACTGGGTAGGGGTGAAATTCAAGAGAATAAATTTCAATATGTAAAAAGCAAGTTCAATTAGAGTGAAAAAAATAAAAGAAATGTTACAGAAGTAACTTCTTTTCTAAATTTAATGAAGTGTAAAACTTACACTAAGCCTAACAGGTGGATAACATTTCCAAATCTCGCACGCTAACCTCCCTCACACTCTTGGTTACATCTCTCTCACACTATTGCCTTACAATCTCACTTTAAATCCTTCACTTCTACATTGTAAGGATCTCTTCCTCAGCCAAGTTCTCCCAACAACTAAACGGGGGGCATCAAAATCCCTCTGTTATCCTCACATTGTTGGGAAACTGGGTTTACAGACAGGAGACTTTTGGTTCTCAGGTACGGTGTCAACACTCGGATTCTATATAAACATGCCTAATGAAAAAAAGTAAAAACAAGATGAAAATGGCCTAAAAATCATCTTATTTATAAGCATACCAAACCCAATGCAATAAAAGCAGTAATTATTCAAAATTTATTCCTTTCAGCGAGGAGGAGAAACAGGAAAGTCAAAGATCCAGATGGTTTCAGCCTATGTTTACTATTTTCCATCTTCTCCCCCTTGTTACCGAAGAAATCAAAAGTCGCCTTCTCCGTCAGAAGCAATAAAAGCTTCAGAATTCACAATTAAAATCTGAAAACCTGCTGAGCACATTCCAGTTATGCACAACATATTCAACTAAGCAAAGCAGAACGCGTATAATACACATATATGACAAAGAAAGTTTCTTTGAGGTGAAGAAGCCGGGAATATCCATCTTCCATAACCATAATCTAGGAAAAACATAAAATTACATGGAATTCAATCATGGATCCACAATCATCGCGGAAATTGTCACAATAAACCAAAACTCTAACCCTACTCAACATGCAAACCCCGATGCAACCTCAAAAACAAATTTTAAACAGCACAGTTAAAAGGAAAACACAAACTTCCACTTCAATTCATAAAGTAAAAAGAGGAACTAACCGTTGCAGGCCATGCAGGGAAGCCCTTGACTTTGGCAAGCACAAGATCGCCCACTTTCCACTGGCGGCAGGCGGCCGCCGCCGCCGCCGCCTTACTGACGCCCTTTCTGCGGCTAGGCGCCATGGGAGGAAGGGTACAGTTAAATGAGGGGAAGAAGTGATATGAAGTTAATCGAGCGCCGAATTCGGTCGATAATGCAGCGGTTGGGCAGTGTTTGGTGTTTACTGACGGATTTGGCAGGCATTGAAACGCAAGGGATCGGGGGGAAGCAGAGGGAGAGGGACGGTGTGGGAGAGAGTGTGAAAACGCAAACCCTAATTGAGAGAGAGGTAGAAGGGATTTTGGGGACGCAAGTAGAGTTTTTTTCAGAGATATGAGTTGGTTAGGTGGAAGCAAAGACACGGAGGATGGGCTTCAGGAATGGGTGAAGTGGGCTAACGTGCGCTCCGTGCTGACTATAGAAAATTGATAAAGATGAGATATGTTTTGTGATCATTCATTTTGTTTTTGGTATACTTCCCTGCACGTGACTACACCATTTCCAATATACTCCATCCCACGGGCCCTTCTCCCAATTTCAAACTTGAAATTACTTTCTGCACCCATTTTATATGAAATGATAAAAATATTCTTAAATAAAAGTTCAGATAAAAATACGTTTTGAAATAAGTTTTTAGATTTGAATTTTCAGAACAATTTTCTGAATTTTAATTTCTTAAGAATATGTTTATAGATTTATTTTTTGAAATTTATTTTCTAAAATAAAATTTTGATTTTCGGAGTTTTATTCTGAAATTTCATTTTCTGAAACACAATAGTTTATTATAAATTTATTTTTTCGAAATTTATTTTTTAATTTCAGATTTTCATTGCGGAATGAAGGGCATTTTTTCAAATTTAAAATATATAGGGTGCATGTTGAAAAAAGTTGGGTGTAGGAAAAATGTGGCTTCAAACTTTAGACTTTGAGCCTTCTTGGGCTTTATGAAATTTCAATAACAATGACAGTAATTACTTCTTATAACCAAATTTTCTACCTGCACTCCCTTGTATTCAAGTGAAAGACTAAAATCCCCTAGTCCCATGCTCTCACTATCAATCTGACTTCTTCAGCTCTTTTTTTTTTAAATGAAACTCAACCCCTTAACCACCAATTCCACCACAAGAGGTATTTTTTATGTTTTCCGAATGGACATTCTATAAATATATTTTAGAGTAACTTATTTGAAAATGTATTCTAAGTGGCATATCTTAAAATTACTTTGATTTTTTATTCTCATTCTTGTGACAATTAGTGCAAATTCAAACATCATTGTTCCCAAAATAGCTTCAAAGGGCGCCGCAATATTAGATAATGTGTTAAATTATTTGTTTGATATCTTACATGCCTATATTCAAATAATTAATTAGTTTTTAATCTTTATGGCACCCACTCTCTCAACTGTATCATACTTATGGTGCATTGGGAGACCATGAGAACCCATAATTTGTTTATCAATCCTTCGACTTGAGTTTGGAACTCCTTTGTTTCTTTAGGTTTATTTCTTGAGGGTTGTTTCTATAAGATGACTTATTAGGCAAATAAGCTCCCGGAAGAAGGTCAATGTGGTGTTCAATTTCCCTGTGGGAGTCCTTTAGGAATTTCATTTGAAAACACATCCTTGATCTACTGCAAAGGAGAATCAACACTAAAGAAAAATAATTATGTTAGAATGATCAACAACCAAAGTGTTGCTTTTGTAATAAATAAAGAGGTTTGCTAGAAAGTAACAACTTCATTCACTTTTAGTAATCCACTCATTTTTCTCTCATGTGTTTCTTTTTGTTTAGACTTTTGCTCTGTCTAAGTGTTTCACTCATCTCTCTTTTCTCTTGAACTTTCTTTTCTCTCAATTTCATTTCATCCTCACACACCTATCTAGAAGATAAGGGTTTGAGAATTATCTTCTTGTTATTGTGTATGAAAGAGACTTTATTGGTGAAACCATCACGACTAGCTTTGGTGTCAAACTGTCATGGCCTTCATAACAAAATGTGAGTTATCTCCATTGGAATCAAATCACATAAGACATTGTCATTATATTGTCCTATGGATTCGTTCACCTTCACTTACTTGCTCACCGTTATCTCTCCATCATCACTAAGCCATTGAAACTTGTATGATCTTGGGTGGGTTTTGTCTTCAAATTCAATTTGGTAACTAGTCTTAAGCTAGCTACATCGGTGTAACCTCTTCCATTAACTATGAGTGAACATATTTTTTCTTGAATAAAACATCTAGTATTTTCCCTTTGGGTTTGGTCCAAAGTTTGCATTTTGCTTCCCATAAGACTTCAAATCATCAACAAATCACCCTCCAAGGCATCCAACTCCACATGTATCTCTTCCTTCTCTTCTTCAATTGAAGGTTCACTATCTATTTGTCCATTTAATAAAATGATCATATTCTTTTTTTATGGACATTCTAAAGCATAATGTCCTCTTTCCAAACATTTGAAACATTTACCTCACTTGTCTTCCTTTTAGGTGGTGAATTATTATACTTATTAGGTGACTTCACACTTGAAGATGTGGTTGAACTTGAGGGAACTCCTTTATCCTTCATAACCTTATCCTTCCAACTGAAATTATTATTATTGTTAGAACTCCTCCTCATGATTCCCTTACTCTTGAGTTGTTGTTCTACTTAGTTAGTCTTGTGCAACAAATTCTCCATGTCATCATACTCTTGCAACTCCACAACATCCCTAATATCATGGTTCAATTCATTCAAAAACCTAGTCATGGTTGTTTCGTTTTCTTCATTCATTCCAACTCTAATCATGGTCACCTCCATCTCTTTAAAGTACTCTTCCACACTTCTATTCTCTTGAGTCATTCTTTGATGTTTGAGTTGCAACTCCCTATGGTAGTTTGCTGGAATATATCTTTCTTTCATAATCTTTTTCATTTCAGTCCAAAAGTCCATCATGGGTTCCTTATATCTAATTCTCTCCCTTTGGTATTTATTCCACCAAATTAAGGCATAAAATGAAAATTCAACTGTTGTCGACTTCATCTTTTGCTCCTCACTATACTCATTACAAGAAAATACATGTTCTATTTTAATCTCCCAGTTCAAGTAAGCTTCAGGATCACTCTTCCCTTTGAATGTGGGAATATTTAATCTTATCCCATCAAATTCCATTTCTCTTTGTTCTACTTCATTCTCTTTTCTCCTCCTATCTTCCTCTCTATTTTCATGATTTTCTTGTTGTGTCTGCTCCATTTAATCCAACCTCTCACGGAGTTCATCACTTTGTTGTTTCATTAGTCTCTCCAAATGTTGTTTCAAGGCTTGTATTTGTATTTGTGAAAGTCCACTATTTGGCTTTTCCTGCCATGCTCAAGGAAACAAATTAAAAATAACAATAAGCTAGCCTTACACCACTTTCTCACGTGTTTATACTCAACACTTGTGTTTCACACAATAAGATTTTTTTAAAACCTTTTACCACTTGTTCTCTAACTTAAAGTTCTTACAAGAAGAATCAATCAATCAATAATCAAGAATCGCTTTTAATGGTAGCAATCACAAACTTAAAATAATTTTTTTAACATCGATGAAGAAAAAGTAGTGAAAAACAATTTCACTACCAACAAAACAAGCAAGACAATTACAATATATAGAGAAAAAAATATATGTAGATAAGACACTTAAAACTTTTAACAAACAAAAAATATAAACTAGATGATTGTTATTTTTTTTCTTTATTTTTTTTGTTTCCTTTTTTTTTCTGTTTTCCCTTCTTTTTTTGTTTTTCTCTTTTTTTATTTCTTTTTTTTTAAAATAAACAATGTCATGAATCCCATGAACGTGAACAATGATATGAACAATCACGTGAACAGTACCATAAACAGTGATTAGGGGACAAAAATCAGGATGCACAATTATATTATCACTCAAATGATATGATTCTAAATAAACTAATAGTAGAATTAGGAATTTAAGGTTACGGAATTGAATCAATTAAAAATAATAACAATAAAAACTGGATCGAGGAAGACGTTACAAACAACGTTTGATAAGTCTAAGGATGTAGGAAAGAAAGCAAGCATAGATATATTCTCTATATTAAATTGTCAAAACATTCATCCTCATTCTGAATTCCAAAAGTACATAAATACAAATTTAGTTATAGATCTTATCTTATTTATAAGTATATAAAATAAAAATAAATCCCTATACTTGTACTTATGATCATTTGTCCTTGTTAATATCAATAGTTTAAATAAAACAAATGTAACTACTTTGACAAGTTTGATAAAAGAAAGTCCGTTTCCAAGTTGTTGGACTTGGTCAAGTTTAATTGCTAAAATCAAGAAACAAAAGAACTTTTTATAATCTTTCAAACGATATGAAACAATATTATGCCTTGGTTTTTTCTTATTTGATATGGGAAGTGATTTCCTATTTAATAGGAAAAAATGGTTTTCTAGTTGATAAGCATGATTTTTCTATCATCAATAAAAAAAATCATTGGGATAATCTTTTAAAACAGTACACAAAAACCAGTTTCTCTCTTTCCTTCACAAGCATAAAAAATTTAAAACTTATTTATGATATTTTAGTTCCACTTTTCAAAGAGTTGCTAACCCAAATTAATTTCGGTATAGATACACTTAAAATCTGCACAAAATTGAACACAATTAATTTTCAAGAAGTGATTCCAGGTACTAAATGCAAATGTTGTGAACATCCTATTTTTCCTTCACCCCTTCACTTCTTCACTTTGACGTAGAATAGAATTTACAAATATATAATGTAGCAATTCTGTCTCAGTATGACACTACTCATGTTTATCATCAAACCATATGTTTTACTACAACTAGAATGCCACAACAGAGGTGGTTTAATAAAACTCTAAGCTTCTTTCAAAATTTAACTTCAAAGTCTTTGATTTAGAAGTACTAGATCAACAAACGTACATTAAGGTACATATGTACATATATTGCCTTGGCTACCTTTATTGTATGTCCTGGTTTTTCCTTTTTTGGTTGGTACTATATTCATACAGTACATCAAAAGGTAAAAAAGAAAACCATGAAAGGAAGCTAAGTTGGGTTGCAAATTGCAGTGCACGCCAATTCCTATTCACAACTATGGACTGTCGGATGACTCTAGCAATATGAATCAAAATGCAAGCTAGGACAAAACAGTTACCATTTCAAACCAATGGCTAAATCTAGAAGAGCTTCAACTTGGCGTATTGTTTGTTGCTTCTCCTGTTGTTTCAGTCTATTTGCAACAGATTCAAGATCAAACCCTGATTCATTTTGTACTTTATTCTGTTCAGAACGAACCTCTCGCAGCAATTCATCCACCTCCCTTACGAAGTCCACCCTCAAAAGGGTCTCATCAACTTCAAGGGATGGTCGTAATGGCCCGTGATGCTAATTCCACACAATTTAAAACAGAAAATTGTCAGGAGATTCAAAAAGGTGATTTTCAACTTATTTTTAGACATAATCTGGACTTTCTCATTTCTAGTTTTAACCAAACTTTTGCATAAACAAATAAACTGGAATCAATCAAACAATTATCAATGTTTAAACAAATAAGCTTGAATTTAACCAATATATTTCAATTTTTATTTGTGTTAATAATTTATCAATCAAATAAACTACCTAATTTAATATGGTGAAGTGGACTAACATTCCGTTATTTAATTACAGAGTCAATAAAGCACTGAGTGGTATTGACCCTTCCAACTTCATCTTACAACCCACTTAATAATATAGTTATATTGGAATTGCTGCTTCAGTTATTTTCACGAGAGGGAATGGAAAACCTCAAATTAAAGGAGCAACAAGGTATCACTTGACTAAGGTCTAAGGCATGTAATCTAAAGGTGCATCTCACCTTATCTATGTCGAATGACTCGAATCCTGGTGGAACAAGAATACTAAATGGATCCTCCTGAGGAAATGCATCAATCATTATCTTTTTACATTTCTTTAGCCACACTTCCAAATCATAGCCGTCATACATAACCAAAAGATCATTGAGCAATCTCATCGCGGGGGTAGCCTCTCGTTTCAAGATCTCAGTCTACAATTAAGAACAAAAAAATAAAAGAGTAAATACACTGAAAAGAGTAATAAGGTAAAGTTAAAACTGTGCTGACCACTAAAATTGTTCTAAAGAAAATGCCAGGACAGTATCAAACACTTTCTTTTTGGTTGAAAATTATTAAAAATCAGAAATTTCGTGTGTTCTACATCTTGCTTAGTTAACTTCTAATAATTTTATAGTTTTCTATTTAACATTTTAGAAAGAACGTGTTCCCAATGCTCCTCTTGTTTTAAATAGAAGAGAATATAACAGTTTACTTGAATCTAATACAGGAAGGAAAAAGGTCTAAAATATCAATGGTATTTTTAAAAAAAGGAATACAAAACCATAATTATATATACTTTAGCACTAAATTCAGCAAAGATTCAAATGCATAGATGGAAAAACTGTGGATGGGAAGGTAGACCCTCCTACTAAAGGTAGTCAGCTATGTTCCATAACAGAAATTAGTTGTCAGCAAAAGTGGCGAATATTCTGCACCAATAACATAATTAGGAGTGTCAAATAGGATTCAAACCGTGAGCCAACCTAGCTCACCACAGGTTTGACCTGGATTGGGTTGAAAAAATAACTTTTTAAATATAGACCAAAATGAACGCAGCTCACTTAACCCATGACTTAAAAGAGTTCAAGTCAGGTTGGAGGTGGGTTGACCTGAAACTTGTTTCTATATGAATTATGAATCTGCTCGCTCAACTCAACAACACTTTTGAACTCAAATAAATACGAGGGTCTCAACTCAACAACATTTTTAAACTCAAAGAAATACGAGGGTCGAGCCAACCCATGACAAATTACTCTTGATTGTACAACAATGAATAGGTTAGTCAAGCCAACCCATTGTGATTCTACTGCAATAAATATATAAAATAAACTGGGGAACAAAGCATACTTAGGTGAGCCAACCCACCTAACCCACTAAACTGTTGTGGTCGAGCTAGGTTGCAAAAAGTTTGGTTCATTATATGACTTGTTTTTAACTGAACGTGTGGTGAGTCAACCTGTGTGAGTCAGGTTGACTCACTTTGACACCCCTAAACATAATTGTAATTCAACAAAAAAATGTTGAAGTATAAAGCACTAATATAAAATTAAATTCAACAATGATTGTTCAAGAATGAATTACCGATACTTTAATTTGCCTCACATATCAGTATTCAATAAATATCTAATATATACTCTTGAGTATTTCACCCATATGTATTTGTGAAGTATCTCAGACTTTAAAACAAGTACTGAAACAAATGAGAATAGAAGTATGTAAAGTATAAAAAAGAAGCACTGTTCCTTGATCCAAAAGTGGAATTTGTCTTCTTTATGGATGATTTGAGGAATGGGATGAGGTTTATATTGTTCTTATTTGTAGACAATAGAAAGCTATGTATGATAACAGTGATTTACAATTTTTATTTTATTTTAAGTAAGCTTACTAAGTATGTTCTTAATTTGGATTTGCAAAATTACAACTGTATATTTATTATGTTTTATGAATTTCGATACATATCTAGACATGAATCTTACAAGTATAGTATCCCATATTCCTTTTGAAAAATTGTATCATTGTATTGGATATGTATTGTGTCGGATACTCAGATCATATTTCTGCATCATAGACAACTGCAGTAGTTATTAAAACTAAAATACCTTACATCCCAGGTCTGAGAAAAGCTAGGAAAACTTTCTAAGTGGTGGTGCACGTGACAGTAGAATGACCGTAGCAAAATAATTAAAGAAAGGATATTTTGGGCAAATCATCCAATTCTAACATCTATCATGACCACAGGGAAATGAAACCACCAAAGTACCGGGGGGCCTTTTCAGTAAAGTAAGCTTTTGCCCTTACTGTGAATTAACTATTATTATTTATTAATTGAGCTCTCCAAAACTGAAATGATTCACACAAGAGCTGGTACTCCTAACTAAAAAGGAGCTATATAAGGGCAGTTGTTAATTGTTACCTCAACCCTTCTGTATAACAGATCCAGACTTCTAATGGCATCCTTTTCTTCCTGCAAAGAAGAATAAAATAATGTATAATAAAACCAGTTCATGATAGCCAGAGGATGAAAAAAAGTATACCACATACTTACAGAAGTAGACACTACTAAATCGAACATTCACTCATGATAATCTCTTTCAAATTATCATGACAATATCCAACACAGAACTAAATCTAAGATTTACTTACAATAATCTCCTTCAAATTATCATATGATAATATCCAATACACAACAATACATCTTAAAGCTGCTGTAAAACAATAATATACAGCTTAAATCTTTGCTTAATATGTATAATTTATTAGGCTTAATAATGTCTTAAACACAATATTGGTAAGGAATCTGCCAAATGATAAAGGCTGCGATCAGTTTACAGCTAAAATGAAATAGCAAATTTAAAGTTGGAGAAATCCTCTGGGCAAAAACACCAATTAGATTATATTTATCCACTCTTTCACCGACCAAATTCAAGGATTACATGACACACTTAACCATTTTATTCCTTCTTCTTTTCTGACAGTTAGCTACTAAATTGGTCAGTTACATTTATAAAGCAATATTGAAATTTGGTAAGAAAATTTGTCAAGTTTCATTCCAAAAAATTGTGGCATGATATAAGTTCCCTATTCAAGAACAATGCAGTGGCCATCAGTTGCTGGCCAGCTGCAACCTCCTGTATTACAAACTTCCAGTTTTCAAAAGAATACCTCACTCTTTGCATTTAATCAACTTTCTTTTGTGATGTGGGAGAAGTAAATATTATTCAATCTTAATTAAAAAGAATTAGTAATTTTTAGTTATAACTTTAATTCTAACAAAATTTGATAGTATTTACAAAATGTTAGTGTATTATGTATAAATATGGTGCCCCTGAACTTTAGCCTGTAATAAAATATAATTGTGGTTCTAATTCTCAAAGCACCAATTTATTGATCATAAGCTCTCACAAAATTTGATAATTTGAGACTTAAAATCTTCCTCAATGCAAATGATTACCTAAATAACTCTGATGAAAAAAAATTATAATTTAATTGTTAGGTCATTGAATGCCTACTTCTTTTTCTTCACAAAATGAAATTCTTTGCACAAGTTAATTGGCCTAGAATATTTAAGATGCTACAATAGTAACTTACATCACGCCGAGCAAGATCAAGCCGATTCCATATGACCATTAAAACAAGTTCCGTAAGCTCTCCTTTCTCAGCAGCTTCCACAATTCTCTATCAGAAAAAGGACAGTCAGATCTCTGAATACACACACATACATGAGAAAAAATGTACAAACCAATCAATGGAAGAAATTAAAAGGCCCATGCCATCTAGTGTTAAATTATCTTCTTTATATAATATTACTATTTTCTTATTTATATGCATAAATGATTCGCAGACTATCAATAGATAAAAAATGCAGACACACTATACACAGAATATTATTGACCGAGGGGAATTATGCAAAAACACACTTAAAAAGGCTATCGTGATGAATTTCATTACATTCCTTTCTTTTTCATCTTGCTTGTTCTTAGAGTTTTAATTTTTCAGTGTGAACTATATCACGGTTTCCTTCATTTAAAAATGAAGATTTTCTATTTTTAATACGGGTCAGATTTCCCAGCCCAGATGTCAAATTTATAAAGTTAAGAACAACCTGTGTTCTTCAATTTCAAGTTTACAATGTCACTTCTCCCTTAAATGTCATATTATAGTTAGTTAGTGTCAATCAAGTACGTTGATTGCAGTGCAATTGGTTTCTTGATGCTTACCAGAAGAGAAAGAAGATCCTTAGACCAAGTAAAAAGCTAGCTTGGTTACCCAACATTTTATCAAGATGAGCCCTAAACATCCATCCATTGGGCAACATGCAAAACCATTTTTATGAGGAATGGAGATGTAATTGTGACTTGGTAGTTGAAAATACACATTAACTCATGAGGGAATATTTTTATCTGCACGCCATTCAGTATATTACTGCACCAAGAAGTTACCTCTTCCACTTCTTCAGGAACCTGGAGAAAGCTTGAAACTAGTTTCCTTGCTTTAATGAGTTCTTCTTCTGGGTATTCCTTCAACCGTAAGCCAATTTCACGATACTCTCCCATCTTTCTTTCTTCTTCCTCTTCTTCCTGTCTGCGTTTCCGTTGCAACTCCTTGGTCTTCTTTCGCTGCTGGGCTTGCCATTCCTATCCTAGAGAAGGTTAATGAAACTGCCCAAATAAAAACATTCCAAGTCCAGCTATAACATACATACAATGATAGACACACATTCATTCCACGGCTCAACCCTTTTTATAGTCCATATTCATCAGCCAAGACATGAACGCGTCCACCCATCATTTTAATATGATAGTTATCAAACAGAACACAAACATGAAATCAGAATTGCATCAGGCATTAAAGATGTGATGATATGTTTGAAACGCAGCCTAATTGACAGACAAAACAAAGCAGCAGCATTTTCTATTTTTCCTAAAAAGATATACTCAATCAGGGCCATGCAAGCAAAATAGAACGAGAAATAGTAACAATTTCAATATAAAAAACGAAGGTTAAGTTATTTGTTTGATTCTTCTATTCATTTAATTGGTTCAATTTAGATGAAAGTTCAATTTAATCCAATAGTTTTAAATTGATGTAATGCTGTCCTTTACGTCTAATCACGAGAATCAACACCATTTTCTATATGTGAAACAAAATTTACTAGTAGTGGCCACATAAGACAGACTAGTAATGTAAACAGCGCTGAAAGAATGGACAACGCAGCATCCATTTCGAAAATTAAGCTACCAAATTTAATAAGGAAACAAATTAGTAATTTAGGGTCTAGAGTAAACTTTCCTTTCCGATAACAAATTTTAAAAGAGAAAAATAAAAAAATAAAATTAAGTTTTCACAAGCTTATGCAAAATTAAAAATATGATTTTTAAGAAGCTAATAAAAAAAGGTTTGAAAGAGCTGATTTGAAATTTCGTTTTGTCTCAGTTGGAAATGTTTAAGGAGAATTAGTCCAAACATACTCTTAACCAGAAATGAATAGTATTAAAATTACAAGGTGTTTAGAATGCATACATCGTCATAGTACTCCTTCGGCATCCCTTCTAGAAGCTCTTCCCCCTTTACCCCTTTGCCACATCTTAAAACTGGAGAGAAGCCAGAAACACAAGAAATAAAATAATCAATTTTGAGAGCTAAGAAGGGAGCGGTAGGATGCAAAATAGGTGGTGACAGTGACTAACCTGCGCCGGATGTGCATTTGTATAAAGAAGAAAAGGTGGGAAGTGTGGTTACAGCAGGAAATGAACAATAATAAAGCGAAAGTGGCGATGTTAGAGAGAGAAGGTTCATCCCAAAGAGAGCGAAGAGGGATTCTTTCTCTGATGAAACGAAAGAGAAGAATGTGTAACTAAACTAAGCTAAACTGAAGTGTTATATTAGGGCTCAATTAGTAGCAGTTACGAACTACCAGCAAGAGAATGAGGGATTCAGAGGAGAGGGGGAAGTGAAGAAGATGACCCAAGGTTTCGCTATTGCTATCTGTCGAATGCAGGGTTTTGGGCGAGAGGGTTTTGGAAAGGACCTTTTACCCAATATTATCTCTATTCACAATTTATAACATAATGTCCAAATGTCAAAATATCAAAATAGAAATTCAACCATTATTTAGATTACTTCTTAATTTCAATTTCAATTTTCGAAAAAAATAATAATTATGAAAGCCAAATCAAGATTAGGCAAAATTAACAAATTGTGTAATTTTAAAAGAGTGAATACAAATTTAGTTTTTGAAGTTACATTATTATGATAAAATTGTAGATCTATCCGTGCAAGAACCAAAATGTTAAGTATGTAAATCAAATTTAATATCATTTTAACCTCCACAAATGACTGACTAATTTGTAAGTGTTTCTCGGTACTAAGATTAAAACTGAAAGTTTTTCGGACAAAATAAAAAAATGGTGTCACGAAAAAATACTAAATTTTTAACTTTCGTCTTAATTAACATGTACCAATTAACAAATAATCAATCATTATTATAATTAATAATTAATAATAAAAAATTGCTTATGTAAATTTACTGGAAAATAGTTTTAGGTAAAAAAAGTATAGCATCGCTCAATTATAATAAAAGAAAACAAGTTTTACGTAAAAAAAAACGAGTAAAAACTTAATTGGGAGAGTTTACTTTATGAAGTTTTACACTATGATACTCGGACATTCCTTTTATAAATGACGTGTCGAATACTCGTTTGAATCCCGACATTCATATGACACTCGTTTGAACCCCGACACCCGTATGACACTTGTAGAACAAGCATCCGTGATTCTAGTAAGCTTCTAATACAATTTAAAAAAAAAATCATTAATTATATAAATTTTTATTATGATTATAAAAATAAAAAACAAATCATTTTAAAACTGTCATAAACTCAAAAAAAATAATCAAGAACATACTTATGTACATAAATCTTTATTGTCAATTTATATAATTCATAATTATATAATATATAGATCCGTTAACATATTCTACATTTTATATATTATACGTATTTTCGTGTCGTATCAGTTTCTGTGCTACATAGGTTTTCCCTCTAAATTGATCAAATTAATCCTAGAAATTGGTCAGTTTGTCACTGGTATATCATTAATTTTATCAAACTAGAATTCTCATTAAACGCGTTCTCTTCATATTTATCATAAATTTATCATATTTATCCATTTCCACATAATATTCATATCCAAGCAAATACCTCCGTTCAGTTCTCACAGGAATATGTGGGATGCCAAAACACAATCTAAGTAAAGAAAGCAAGAGAGAGAAAAAGACATGACAGTGATCAATAATTTCTTTTAAGACAGGTTTTACGAGCAGTGTTATCACAGAACCCTACGCGTGACAGACCTGCAACAGCACCAAAACAAACTACATTTACATCTTCTAGAAACGAAGAGTAAGCTATGAAAATTAAAAATAGTCACTAATCCTATAAGTGCTTATAATCTCCCTCCATCTGTGGCTCTCACTGGAATTTTTAAATGCGAGGGGTTGAGAGTTATACAGAATATTTGTCAGTGTTCGTACCCACTATAGCCTTTGCTTCACCCTCCTTCCATTTATGTCGCTGCCATCAAGTATCGCTTCATTCCTATGCTTGCACAAGTAGTCTGAATGCTCGGTAAATCTAGCCACATACTCTAAAAGCTCGGTCAAAACAGATGGGCAACTTTCTTTCAAGTACTCAAAACCATCGGTTTGCATCACAGCTGAAGAAACAAAAGGGAAGAGAATACTTCAGCCTGTAGATACATAATTATAGTTCTGGATGAAGAATAAGAAGATACAAACAAATTTTGATATCGCTGCTGTCAAAGATCCACTCTAAATTTTTCACAACAAAAGATTTGGGTACAAGCCATCTTCTCATCTTATAAACCACCAATCATGATAGGTTAAGAATTAAGACCGTATATAAAGAATTCTTGAGATCACTAAAATTAAATTGGCTGACTATTTTTTAAAAGTAATCATTAAAAGCAACAACAAATGAAATCCTTCACAGCCTAGGATATTTTTCTTTAACATTCAAACTGGAAGGTACGAGTGATAAACCTAAACCAAACTATTTTCAACACCAAACGGATTAAAAAACAAGAACCAATCCAACAATTTTTTTCTTTTTTTATACTTGGGTCATTTACAGGTTCCTATTGTTAATCATACCTTTACTCATATATAGTTATACTGATTTTAGAATTATGTAGTAATATATTGAACTTTTAATAATATTAGTATGTGATTCCACGTATTGGATACTTTGGTTATGTTAAAGTATGAGTTTAGGACATCAAAAGTACATGTTATGCATGTTCTGTAATGCACTTTTTAATAAAAAAGTTTACAGTGTAGTTATTATTATGTGTAGTTTTTTATGACGTTATTGCTTTTGTTTATTTAAATGTCACTTTCAAGGACTAATAGTGACTCCATTGAATGTTAGTTTGTATGCTAAGCAATATTGAAAGTCATAATTTTAAATAAATAATTAAACCAAACTGAACACAAAAGACTCATCTGGTTTGATTCATACTAGACATGACATTCAAACCATACAGGGAACGCACCTAAAGGTCAGCAACAAATTTAACTTTCAATGATAGTTAGATGCTCTTTAAGAGACCTTCAATCTCCCACAATTAACCCCTAAATTTGCACCCTTTTTAGCTGTGTGTGTGTTCAAGAAAAAAAAACAAGTTCAAAGAACAAAAATATACCTCTGAGATTTTCAGGCTGTGCAACGAATTTAAGACAGACTGCTTTCAGTTGGAAACAATGGTGCTGCTCTGCCAAGGCCAGAGTCGTAGCAACAGTGTTTATTGCAACATCTTCACAGAGACTTGTTTCACACATCAGCCTAACTCTCTCTAAGCCATACCGATCAGCAGCTGCTAGCAGATGCTGAGCCATCAAGGTAGTGGCCCCTTTTGAGCTCAACCCAGTAAGCTCTAGCATGTCAGGTAGTGAGTCCCAATATATAACATGAAGCAATGCCTACAAAATATTGAAATATGGTATATGGTAAAGCAGAAATGTTGCAGTTCTTTTGTGATAGAATAATATTGAGCTTCATATGTCAAGGCAAACAACAACACAATCTCATCACACACAAAGTTCTGCTTGTAATAATAGCATGTAAATATGAAGCCAATAGGACTTTAAGAATCCAAATACAAAACTATACAAAAGGCACGAGTGTGTGTGTGTACATATAAATGAACAGTTACTGCTATTCGGACATATTTGAATATGCATTAATAAATAGCATAACTAGGACAGTTCTTCTTAAGGTAATAAATATAAGAAAGTAGAAAAAATAGAAAAGATTTAATTACACATTTGGTTTCTATAGTTGCACAATTTAAACGTTATAGTCACTAACTATACCTAGAAGCTAGATATTGTAGTCCTTACATTGCTCTTTAATTCCGTTTTCCTCTGTAGTTTTTAGTATGTCTTAACTCTGTCAGGCAAAATCACCAGAAAATAGAACTAGCACTGTAAAAGCAACACAAATCTTCTGATGGTTGTTAAACTGTCCCAAAAATGCCCAAGTGACAGATTTTGGTGGTTTAACAACGGCCAAACTGAGTTTAGACACATTAATAGGAACCAAGACGAAATAAAAGTGCTTGTGTAGGGACTAAAACCTTTAGTTTCTAGATATATGGACTAAAATGTAAAAATTGTACACAAGTGTATACAAACCAAATGAGGAATTAAACCAATAAAAAAAGTAAACAACATACAGCAATCACCCACTATTGTTATTTCTTATTAATTTTCTATGCACAATTAGGAAAAGAAATGAATCATATCATATCAACGTTTCTAAACCTCAAGATCAAAATCAAGTAGACAAGATCTAGGCATCTAAAAAAATGGAAATGTTTATAGATTTTGCAAGAATAAGTTCCCAATTCAAAGCATAAATTATAGAAAGCATTTAACTAAACCAAACAACAGCCATGTGAATCTATCATTCTAAGTGCAAAAAAACACATTATAAAGAGGAACCAAACACTAAGGAACCACATGGCAGTGATCAATACACAAAGAAACCAGAACCAGCTGGAACAACTTGCCAAAGAGGAACCAAACACTAAGGAACCAGAACCAGAAAAGAACTCACAACTGAGTCAATTTATAAAGAACTAGTCTATGTTTTTTAAAAAAAAATTACGGGTTCTTTCAAAAAAGGTTATAGGATTTCAGTCAAAACTCAGAACTGAATCAAATTAAAAAGAACTAGTATATGTTCAGCTATTCCCGAATGAGAGGACCACATAGAATTTTTAAACATGTGTTCTTTTGATCTTGTTTATAATAATAACAAAAATTACAAAACTGTTACAGTGAAATGTGATTATTTCTCGTTAAAGAAATATACAACATAAGTTATGTGGATCATAACAATCATTTGAACCTTTTTTTGCGGACACATTTCAATATAAAAGACCTAATGCAAGAAATGTACCATTGAGTATTAAGTCAGTTGCAATAATATGCATAACAAAGGTAATGAGGGGAAAAGCAAGGAAATAACTTAAAAAATCATGAAGTACATTGTATATACCAGGCCATAGACAGAAAGAATAACCAAAACATACTTTCCAACCACATCACAGGCATAAATCAAAGAAAGAAAGCACATAAAAAACATTCATTCCAACCTTGAAAACTGGAGCCTCCATGTCTTCAACTTTTATACAACGAGTATTGTGATCTTTCATAGGACCAAAAAGTTGGGCCCTGAAAACTGGTGAGCGAGCAGCTAGTACCAATTTATGGGCAGCAAAAATTTCTCCATTCACTTCAAAACTTACATCACTGTCTTTCCCACTTTCTAATAGCTTCCCAAATTGTTGACCAATGTTAGAAGGCATAATTGGAATTTTATATATTTTAGGGCCCTCTGTGTGTGATTTCACAACACCAACACTACAATTAACACTAAGGCAATCGTCTTTAAGATAATCTGATGTCTCTAGTGCTGTTCTCTTAAAAAACCGCTTGTAACCCCTGAAACACCCAATTTCAAACAATTAGCATCTTGACCAAACTATTCAGCTTTCTTGTCACAAAAAGTTATCAATGAGTATTTGACCAAAGCAAAACCATACATTAACATCTTCTATATATTAAAAAATACATTTAGAGGTGGAGGGAGCACAGTTAAATTCACTTTACTTACACATACTCCCGAAGCGAATAAAACGAGTGAAAAGAGCTAATTTGGATTTTTGACCATCTAATCTTACACAAATGATCGAGATTAGTTTCGAGTTTTACCATCCATGTATGGTTGTGTGGTCAAGATTAGCTCTTATCACCTTTCATGCTCTGATTCGAAGGTATGATCACATTGTGTTGTTTAAGTAAAGAGTCATAAACAAATCCCCACCCACATGCAATCTGAAGAATTAATAACTAAGCTTCAGTTTAGCAAGACAGAAAATTATGAAAAGATACTTCTTGAACAACATGAACCCTCCCCCTGCCGAAATAACAAAACCCAAACCGTTTGACTTCAAAAAAACAAAATTACCATTCATTCCTTCAATCCCTCCTCCAACAACATTTAAACCCGCAACATATTCCTTCAACGTTTAAGCAAATCCCACCAGCCACTCTCTAATTTCCCTCATACAAACACAATACCCAGCAACATATTACAACCAGAACCAATCCAAGTAAATAAATAAAAAATTGAATTATGGACAATTAAAAATAATACAAGTCGCATATCCAACGTGCTCACCACATGCTACCACGGTATTTTAACGTGTAGGGTCCACTCTCGAGGGTCCTCTCGAAATGGCTATGCACCTTATGCCTCTCCTTCCCACTCTGATCCAAAAGGGTTAACTCAAAAAGCGCCCTAACATCTGCCCCTTCGCTAGCAAGCGCGATGAAGAGAGAAACGTACGTAGCATTGTCCTCCATGCTCTTCCCATCAGGGTAAAAATAGATCGCCCAATCGTACCCTCCCACCGAAAATATATCCGACGGTATGCACTTCCCAATCCCAATCCCCTTCGACAGAGCATACCCCGTGATCTTGAACCGGTGCGATCCCCTCACCGTGTCAGTCACCGACGTCGACGACGTTGTCGCCGGCGGCGCTGACGATGGTGACGCCGATGAACAATTGAAGGACGGCCTTGCGGTTTCTCTCAGAATCTTACCCATGCGCAAGCCAGGACAGCGGCAATGCCTCGGAATTTTGCGTAATTGAATTTTCTTCTTCAGAATCCAAACCCGATCGGGGACGGAAAAAGAATTAACGGGATCTGCGATCTGGGCGCGGAATCCCAAGAATGGGGAGAAGCTTTGAAAAAATTTCAGAGAGGAAATCTAGGGTTTCGTGGGAGGGTCTAATTTTCTAGGGTTTGGATTCTGAGTGCGATGGAAGAGGAAATTATAATGGTTGGTAATGAAGAAGATGACTTTAAATGGCTTTGTGATTAATGTCCCACGATTGAATTCTGAATGAAGTAGTAATGAATAGTGCGGTATGACAAGCTTGCGCGTGGTTTTCAACAATGCCTTAGCCGACTCGCTTTCCTTCTGAGACACGTGTGCATTACAACGGTACGCAAAATCTCGGAAACTTACGGCACCAACAGCACCGTGAGTGACACAGTAAATTTTAGTCACATTTGGCGGCGCCTCAATTTCCTCTTCGCTGTTAAAACAATAAATAAAAGAAGCACCAGCACTTTAGCTTTGAGTTTTTTTTATTTAACACTTTAGAAGATAAATAGGGTAAACGAAATTAATATTTGGTTTGGATTTGGAGGTGGTGAGGGGAGGAGAAGAAAATAAGGTTGTCTATCAAGGTAATGTAAAGGATTTTATTTTTTTTAATCAATAAAAAGATTAAATTATAATTTTTATTTGTTTAAAAATAATAAAATAATATATAATTTATTTATTTATATATTTTAGTCGTTTGTAATTAAAACATTAATTTTTGTATTGACTTTGAAAAAACATATGATCACTTCTATTCATGGACTATAATTGATTCACATCCACCTACCAAATTCATAATCAATTATTCATGGACTATACTCAATTAACATATGGAAACATATCAATGTATACATTATCGATTATCACACACAATACTTATGTATAATCGATCACTCCTCCTCCATAATTAATTATGTTTATCTTTACATATTCTTCATCAACTGACTCACACCACCTCGACGACGACTAAAGTCACAAATCCAAGTACCACGAAACCATTTTCAACCACTTACACATATCACTATCTTTCTTCAACAAAGACCTCATACAAATAACTGACACACAGATACCCCATATAACAAAGAAGATTGTATCACCAACAAAAATAAGAATGAGAACTCAATACACTCCAAAGATTATTTAATTCTATTTTTAAACTTCATCTACCCCCATCTACCTATGGTCAAGGAATCACAAATTATTTCGTTTACTTCATAAATCATATTGTACATGCATCCAACCGTGGAAAGCAAGTTGTCATGCATAGATAAAATAAGATTAATTTAGTATTTTTATATGCAAATACGTATTTTTTCTCTTGTTTCTCACCATGTGAATAAGACTATGATATTTCACAAACCACGTTTTTTTCGGTCACATTTTCATTTGTATATAGGTTGAAGAAAACATAATTAAGATATGGTGATGCTTTAATCTGATGGGAAATTCAACACAATAAAATAATAACTCAACCAGAGCAATAAGCAGCGAATAATAATTTCCCCAACTAGCAAGAATTTCTGAGGAGCAATAACAAATAAAGGCAGCAACAAAAAACACACTAAAGGAAGACATAGAAATTTTAACATGGAAAACTTTCTCAATGTGAGAAGTAAAAACCACAGACACAAACCATTCAATCAAACTCCATTGTGATCAAAATTAATATTACAAGAGAGTCTCGAATCACAACACAAATTGTGCTCAATAATCAGTCAAGTAGCAAGACAACAAAGATGAAATAGAGAATAAGAAACTAGAAAATTCACAAAAACCGCAGCTACTGTACACAGCCTATAGGTAACTATTCCGGTGAATTTTCAACAATCCAAATGGTCAAATTGAAGCACCACGGGTTATGAATCTACTAACAAAATCTCAGCTCGATCCAATATGGACGAAGCAACAACAACGATCAGAAAATTTCTGTCCTAAAAAACGTTGTTGCAGTGTGAGACAAATTTCTCACTGCTCAAACAACTTATCAAAGATCCAAAAGGTCAGATTGAATTACCACAATTTATGAATCTGCTGACAAAATCTCAGCTCGATCCAACGGTGGACGAAGCGTCGGCAACAGCCTGAAGTTGTTGGATGGAACTTCCTCTCGTCATTCTTTTCTCCTTTTCTTTTTCTCTCTCTCAGCTAACTGCTCTCTCTACTCAAGAAAAAAAAAACTAAAGGTGATTAATATTAGGCTGAGCCTCCACATAGGAAGTGATCTCAACCCAACAAATCTCCCCCTCACAACTATGTGGAGATGATCGACAAACCGACAATCTTACAACAAGTTTCAAACTTGCTTATCAGTAATGTCTTAGTCATCCTATCAGCACAATTATCATATGTATGAACTTTTACCAACTCCAGTAACATAGCCTCCAAAGCATCACATATTCAATGATACGTCACATCAATATGCTTGGACCTAGAATGGAAAGTTGAATTCTTACCAAGATGAATTGCACTTTGACTATCACAAAATAGCAAGTACTTGTCTTGAACAAAACTAAGCTCTTGTAGGAGTTTCTTCACCCATAGCAACTCCTTGCATGCTTCTATAATGGCAATGAACTATACCTCAGTAGTGGATAACGCAACACACTTCTGCAATCTAGATTGTCATGCCACAACTGCCCCTGCAAATTTAATCACGTAGCCTGAGGTAGACCTTTTAGAATCTATGTCTACACCCATATCAAAATTAGTATAACCCACAAGGGTAGGCATATCACCTCCAAAACAAAGCTTCAAACAAGTAGTACCACGAAGATACCTTAATATCCATTTCACAGCATTCCAATGCTCTCTACCTATTCCAATGCTCTCTACCTGGATTAGACAAAAATCTACTAACTATACCAACATGTGTAATATTTGGTCTTATACACACCATTGCATACATCAAACTACCCACAACAGATGCATAAGGAACCCATTGCATATGTGATTTTTCAGTTTCATTATAAGGACTTTATTTTGCACTCAATTTAAAATGAGTAGTAAGAGGAGTGCTTACCGCCTTAGCATATTCCATATGGAACCTCTGTAGCACTCTTTTAACATAATGCTCCTATGACAACCAAAGCTTCTTCTCTTGCTTATTACGCATGATTCTTAGACCAAGAATTTGTTTAGCATCTCTCATGTCTTTCATAGCAAATGACTCACTCAATTGCTTCTTCAACCTGTTGATCATGGAAATATCTTTTCCAACAATAAGCATCTCATCAACATACAACAACAAGATAATAAAATCATTATTAGCAAACTTTTTAACAAAGACACAATGATCAAAAGTAGTCTTCTTGTAGCCTGGTTCACACAAAACAGACTCAAACTTCTCGTACCATTGACGCAAAGCCTGTTTCAAGCCATATAGACTTTTTCTCATCCTACACACATGATATTCCTTGCCTTCAACAAGAAAAGCATTAGGTTGCTTCATGTAAATCTCTTCCTCCAAATCATCATGAAGGAAAGCAGTTTTAACATCCACTTGCTCTACCTCTAAATCAAGAGTAGCAGCCCAACTTAGCATAATTCTAATGGATGACATCTTCACCACATGGGAAAAAATCTCATTGAAATCAATGCATTTTCTTTGTCTAAAACCTTTCACCACCAATCTGGCTTTATACATTGGAGATGTAGAATTTCTTTCTTGCTTTACCTTGTAAATCCACCTGTTTTTCAAAGCCTTCTTGCCTTTTGGCAATTTCACCAAGTCAAAAGTGTGATTATCATGCAAAGACTTCATTTCATCTTGCATTTCATCCAACCACTTTTTCTTTTCTTCACTCGACCTCAAAGATAACACTCAGGTTCTCCTTCGTTTGTCAAGGTAACATAGTCATCAGAAGGATACTTGGTAGATGGTTCCATCTGCCTATTAGACCTCTGAATTTGAACTTGAGGTGGTTCAGGAGCATCACCAAGATCCTCATCTTGTGACATTTCATGTTCCTTTTCAACGTCATCAATAAGAACATCAAAATCATCTCCAAGTTGTTGATCATCAACATCATCATGTTGCTCATCATTCTGAAGATTATTCTCAATAGTATCCATATCATGTAGAGGCATTCAAACTAGATCAACATAAGACAAACTATTATCTATCTCAGATGTCGTCTTCTCTATCTTATCAATATCTTCAATGGTTTGATCTTCCATGGACTTCACATGACGACTTCTAACTACCTTCTTCTCAACATGATCAAAGAACTTGTAGCCAAATTCATCCTAACCATAACCAAAAAAGATGCATTGCCTTGTCTTTGCATCCAACTTGGATCTCTCATCCTTTGGGACATGCACATATGCTTTACAATCGAAGACTCACAAATGATCATATATGACATTCTTGCCAAATCAAATTTTGTCTAGCACCTCACCATTCAAAGCAAGTGCATGACTCAAATTAATAACATGCACCGCAGTGTAACACCCCAAAAATGCTTAGGCAACTTTACTTCAGAAAGCATACACTTAACTCTTTCGATCAATGTCTTGTTCGTCCTTTCTGCTAAAGCATTAAGTTGAGGAGTTTTAGGAGGAGTCTTTTCATGTTTAATATTGTGTTGCTTGCAATAAACATCGAGCAGTCCACAATACTCACCACCATTGTCAGTACGAATGCATTTCAGCTTCTTGCCTGACTGTCTCTCAACCAAAACATCAGAATGCACCAATTCAAGCAACTCTGACTTCTTTGAGGGAGGATGCTTCTTGAAGGATACTCTGGTTTGCTTACCAGCTATGCAATGAGAACAGTTCTCCAACTCTGCACTCTTCAATCCTGGAAGTACATCCTTTTTAGTTAAACAATTCAACCCTTTATCACTGATATGACTAAGCCTTAGGTGCCATAAAGAAGTATCCATATCCATGGCGTTCACACTATCTTTAGCAACCAATGTTTTTGTCCAATAGAGTTTACTAGTTTTCTTCCCTTTGGACACAATTAGATTACCTCTGGAGAATTTCCACTTTCCTGAACCAAAGTGATTTTCATAACCACTATCATCAAACATTTGCACAAAGATCAAACTAAAGTGGATATTTGGAGCATGTTTGACTCCTCTAAGCAACAACTGCATTACCATATTGGTCTGCTAGCAAACATCACCAATACCAACTACCTTAGACACACCATCATTACCCATCTTCAACACTCCAAAATCACCAAAAGTGTAAGATGTGAAAAACTTATTCCTTGGTGTAACATGCAGTGTAACACCATTATAAATTATCCACATGCTCTCATCTGATACAGGATTCATTGAATTATGGTCATGGAGAATAATAAGATCATCATTACAGGTAGCAGTAGTGACACGATCATCATTGTCATGATGTTTCTCCTTCTGCTTCCCTTTCTTATCCTTGTTCTCCATTTTCCATAGAAAATAGTTTCTCTGAATGTGCCCTGTTTTGTGACAATAATGACACTCCACATTTTCCTATTTAGACTTTGACTTACTTCTATTCTTTTGTCTACACCCTTTCAATTTCTTTCTCCGACTTCTCCCCCTATTTTTAGTGACAAGTACCTAAGAATGAGATCAAGTACCATGGGTCTTCCTTCTCATCCCCTCGTTAAGACAATTTCCAAGGAGACAACACCATCAAGGGATGAGTTTGTAATTGAAACCCAAAATGTTTCCCAACAATCTAGTAGAGTATTCAGTAGTCATAATCTCAACACTTCATCATCAAACTTGATGCCCATTTCTGACAATTGATCTCGAAGCCCCTAAAAATCATTGAAGTAATATGAAATAGAAGTCCCCTCCTTGTACCTCAAATTCATCAAAGAATTCAACAAATATAATTTATTGTTTCCTGTACTAGAAGCATACAAAATCTCAATCTTCTTCTACAAGGATTTTGCATCTTCCTCATTAGCAATGTGATTATAAACATTGTCTTCAACATACTAACAAATAAAACCACAAACCTGCTGATACTCAAACTTCCATTCCTCATCAGTCTTGTCTTTTGGCTTTTCAGTAGCAAACATATGAAGATGCAATTTCTTCACAAATAACATATTCTTCATTTTTCCCTTCCACAAGTGATAGTTAGTGTCGTTCAAACAAACCATCTTATTTGTATTTGCCTCCATCATTCAAGCAGTCAAATAGCTCCAACCAAGGAGCTCTGATACCACTCTGATGGGATATTCAAAACAGTAAAATAATAACTCAACCAGAGCAATAAGCAACGAATAATAATTTTCCCAACTTGCAAGAATTTGTGAGGAGAAATAACAAATAATGATAACAACAAAAAACACACTAAAAGAAGACACATAAATTTTAGCGTGAAAATTCTTCTCAATGTGAAAAGTAAAAACCACAGACACAAACCAGTTAATCAAGCTCCACTATGATCAAAATTAATATTACAAAAGAGTCTCAAATCACAACACAAATTGTGCTTAACAATCAGTCAAATAACAAGATAACATAGATGAAATAGAGAACAAGAAACCAGAAAATTCACAAAAATCGCAGCTACTGTACGCGACTTATAGGTCAATTTTCAGGTGACTTTTCAACAATCCGGATAGTCAAATTAATGCAGCACGAGTTATGAACATCCTGACAAAATCTCAGCGGTGGACGAAGCAGCAGCGACGATCAAAATTTTTTCGTCCTTAAAAACATTATTGTAGTGTGAGATGAATTTCTCACTGCTCAAACAACTTCTCAAAGATCCGAACGGTCAGATTGAAGTACCACAATTTATGAACCTGATGATAAAATCTTAGCTCAATCCAATAGTGGACGAAGTGTCGGCAACAACGTGAAATTGTTGGACGGAACTTCCTCTTTTCTCTCTTTTCTCCTTTTCTTTTTCTCTCTCTCAGTTAACTGCTCTCACTGCAAAAGAAAAAAAAACTAAAGGTGATTAATATTGGGTTGAGCCTCCACATAGGAAATGAGCCCAACTCAACATAATCCTCTACACTTAAATATAACTACAAAATTAATTAAAAAGTCAAGTTAATATAATTTTATTTTATTAATGTCAATTAAACATATATTTATTTAAATATCTATTATCTTATCTTAGTATTAAATTATCTCTATTATAAGAGTAATTATAAATGATTTTATTTTTTTAATTATGTCACACTATTTTTAATTTTAATTTTTTATTTTAATATAAAATTCAAATATTTAATTTATTTATTTATGTTTGTGATATAAATATTTTTAATTCAAAATTTTAAATTTTGTATCATTTAGCGTACTTTTTATAAAGCAAGTTATTCCAATCAATTCTTTTTGTCACCTAAAGTTTTAGCTTAATTTTCTTAATTTATTTTATATAAACTAAATATCAGTTAACTTGTTTAGTCTACCTTTAAAGCTAACCTAGTCTTTTGAAAGCCTAGACTGTGATTGTCTTTTTATGTTTTTTTGTTTGAATGATTAAACAACGTTCATCTAAAATTTGTGTGACTGTTTTTATATTTTTTACCAGTTATTTAGCTTATTAAAAAAACAGTAAAATAATACTTATTTACCAAATAAATATAAATTCAAAAGCAACTTCATAAGGTAATAGAATAATTGCTTAGAAGATTAATTATCTTTGCATGTTTGTCTAATAATAAATTGCGATATAATTAATTTTGAAAACTTTTTATAAATATGTCTCACTATATCTAGGTTATGATGATTTAGTTTGTAAAACAATTACACTAACTCTGCATCATTTATCTGTTATAATTTTTCATTTATTCTAATTATTGATGAGGCTTGTAATTCTTGCAATAGACTATATCTAATGCAAGTTTGACCACAATTACTTTAAACTTTTGACGCATTTTCATCAAAAAAAATCCAGCAGGTTTACATAAAGTGATGAGGTTCATCGTATCTTATAACAAATATAACCAAACAAACATATTTGAAGACTTATTTCATTTTGAGTCTTTCCAATCTACACATCAAACATAAATTTCACAACTCGTCAACTGATAGATCATAGTTCTTATGTTGACCAACATCTCCAAATGCATATAATTATGTTTTAGAAAATACTCTCACAATAATTATCTTTCTTGGATTAGTACAAATGATAATAACATTTAATGTAAAAGAAATAAGGAGGAAAAAACACATACACAATAATTTATGTTGGTTCATCTATCACACAGACTACATCCATTTATTGGCCAACAAGTCAAGTTCAATTAGGTAGATTAATGTTGTGAAGTACATCAGAGTATTCATTGGTCTTGCAAACACTCGTGGCTAACCCCTTAAATATTATTTTCTCAAACCACTTTATTATAAAATAGAACAAAGATGAACAAAAGAGAAAAAGGAAGACAAATGATATGAGAATGAATATATATTTTTATTCTTCTATTGAAATCAAAACAAATTGTCTGAATATATACAAATAGTACACTCATTATAAGTCTAGTTAACAAGAGAGAATGAAAAACAAAAAGTCAATCAATAAATAATAGAATCATAACAGACAAAATAAAGGTTATACACCTCTATAAAGGGAAACAATTAAGAAGAAAAGACACAATTAATATTAGCATCTTCCTGTAACTCTTGTATCCATGTTCTAAGCAAATAGATGAGACTTTTCTTTAATTTTTCCCTAACAACGTGACAACCTATTTCAATATGTTCATACGCTCGTGAAAAAACTGGATTTGCTGCAATGTATCTTGGTGAGTCATTGTCACAGTATAAAAGAGATGGTTGCTCAAACGGAACTTTGAAATCTTGAAAAAGATAAGTTAGTAATTGAATTTTACATGTAACAGTCGCCATTGCTCTATATTCAGTTTCACGAGAACTCTTTGATATTGTCCCTTGCTTTTTTGATTTATAGGATACGAGAGAATTCCAAAGATACACACTAAAACTAGTCACTAATTGTCTTGAATTACTGTAGGTGCCCCAATCACAAAAGGCTTTTAGATGAACAAAAGTGTTGGAAGGGAAAAATAAACCAAGACTTAGAGCTCCTTTAATATACCTGAGAATTCTAATTGTTGCATTATAGTGAGCAATTGTAGACTTAGCAAGAAACTGAGAAAGTTGTTGCACAAAAAATGTTATATATGGTCGGGCATCAGTGAGATACATAAGTCTTCCAATTAATCTTCTACAGGTTTGAATATCTGTGAAAGGAACGAATACTTCCAGTAGAAGATAATTTTTCATGATTATCAATAAGATTGAGTGCAGGTTTGCAGGTTAAAAGACCTACATCTGTTAACAATCCCAATACATATTTCATTTGATTCACCATTATTCCTTTCTTACTTCTTGCTACTTCTAGACCAAGAAAATATCTTAAATTACCAAGATATTTAATCTTGAATGTCTGATTCAAGGCTTGTTTAATTTGAGCAATCTCTTCTTTATCACTTTCTGCCAATATTTATATCATCCACATACACCAATAATGTTGTAAAAAATCCTTCAAAAGAATTAATGAACATGGAATGATCATTCATAGATTGAGTATCCTGAAGAAAGCAAAAAGGATGACAGTTTGGAAAACAACTATTTGTTAGCTTGCTTAAGGCCATATAAAGCCTTTTTTTTAATTTACAAACTTGTCATTGTTGAATAGAAGTCAATCCAGGAGGAGCAACCATGTATGCATCTTCTTTCAATTGTCTATGTAAAAAGGCATTGTTTATGTCTAATTATTTCAATTCCCAATTATAGATAGAAGCTATAGAAAGAAGCAACCTTATGGTGGTCATCTTTGCTACTGGAGAGAAAATATCAAGGTAGTCAATGCCTTTTGTTTGTATGTATCTTTTTGCCACTAGTCTTACTTTATACCTTTCAGCTGTCCCATCAGCCTTATATCTTTTTTAATACCCATTTGCAACCTATGGCAACTTTGTCCTTAGGCAAAAGAGCAATCTCCCAAGTTTGATTTTACTCTAAAGCAAATATCTCACATTGTATAACTTTTCTCCAACAATCATGTTTCACATCTTCAAAATAAGTGTTTGGCTCAACATGTGGAGAAAGAGATATAACAAAAAATGTGTAAGAAGGTGAGAAATTGTTATAAGAAAAAACAAAATTCAAAGGATATTTAAATCTTGAAGATGTATTGGAAACATTAAGATTACAATGATATTCCTTTAGATACTCAAGTGATTTTTTTATTCTTTGTACTCATTCGGACATATTGATCTGATTCAGAATTTTGTTCTATGTCATGATCTTCATTGAGGTTTTGATCTATACAGGGACAAACTTCTTTTGGAATCTCAATGTTTAATTCCCAATTATCATCATTACTATTACTTTTCAGCATTATCATAGGTGCAAGAACGACTTGTGGTGGCTGACTCAAAAAACAGGTTGATCTTCAGTAAAAAAAAAACTTTGATCGTGAATGTTAGGACTGTTAGTTTCATTGCTAGTATCTTGAACCCTTTGATATGGAAAAACATGTTCATAAAAGACAACATCCTCAGACACAAAAATTTCTCTTAATTGAATATTCACTAAAATATATTTTTTTGTCCTCCTTTTAAAACCAATAAAAACATATTTTGACGCCCTTGGATCAAACTTTCTTCTATTTGTTGACAAAGTTATAGCATAAATAAAGATTCATCCACCTTTAATCCATTACAATATGTTCCGGTTTTGTAAAGCATTTCATGAGAAGAAAAATAGTTTAACATAGGTGTGGGAAACATGTTTATAATATGCGCAATATGTATCACATAATATGACAAATAAATTTTGGGTAAGTGAGATTATATCATGAAAGTTTTTGCTACATTTAATAAATGACCATGTTTCCTTTCAACTATACTATTTTGTTATGGACTATTGACACATGATGTTTTATGTACTATTCCTTTATTGACAAAGAAATTAGTCATGAAAAATTCAGTCTCATTATCACTTCTTATTATTTTTATTGTCGTCTCAAATGTGTTTGAACAAAAACAACAAAATTTTCCAAAATCTTTACAACTTTAAATTTTTGTTTTAAAAGAAAAAATTTATGGGTACCTTTTATAGTCATCAACTATGGTCAAGAAATATTTATGACCATGAATTGATGGTATTGAGTATGGTCCCCAAATATCTACATGAATCAAATCAAAACATTTTTTGACTTATATGTACTAATAGGAAATGAAAGTCTTTTTTTTGCTTTGCAAAATGACAAACATCACAAACAAAAGATTTGTTATATTTAACAAAATGAAAATTATTTTTGAAAACATCAATACATTTATTTTAAATATGACCTAATCGAAAATGTCAAAGTGTTTATGGATCATTGACATTAATAGTATTGATGGTGTGTGTAGATTTGATGTGTTTGATTTCAAATTTCTGATATGATGAGATTCTGAGTATATAAAGTCTATCTTGCATCTTAGCAGAACCAATCATCTTCAAGGAGTTTTTGTCCTGAATGTGACAGTCATTAGAGTCAAAGGTAAGAACACAAGATAATTTATCAATCAATTTTGCCACTGAAAGAAGATTAAAATGAAGCTAGGAATATACAAAACATTGTTTATAACATGATTTTCATTGAGAACACTTCCAGAATAATTAGCAATGACTTGATTTCCATTTGGTAATTTGACATAAATAGGATTAATTTGATGATATGAAGTGAAATAAGTTACGAATGAACAAATGTGATCAGTAGCATCACTATTAATAATCCAAGAACTGGAGGAAGAAATAAAGTTATTATCAGTTTGTGTTGTCATGTTGGTAGTAATAACAAAGACTTGATTAGAAACATTGTCATTGAATTTGGATTATTGTAAAAGAGCTAACAATGTTTGATACTGCTTAGGAGTAAAACCAATTTGTTGAGACTACACTTCTGACTTTGAACCTTCATGATTCTGCTCATCATTATTAAAATTTGTAGTCTGAAAAACTGCATTAGTATGACTTTAATCATGGTTTTGATTTTTAAACTTAAAATGAGGTGGAAAGTCATGTTTTCTATAACATGTATCAATGGTATGCCATGTCTTTCCATAATAACTGCAAAATTTGGAAGTATATCCTCTTCCATAGGTTGTAGCATTATTTTTATAACCTCCCTTGCTAGTAGCAATCATTGCCTTGGGTTGATCACCAAAATATTTGTCTCTCTTGTTGTGTAATGAGAGAGAAAACTTTATTCAAGGATGACAAAGGGTCCATTAGTAGGATTTGAGTTCTCACAGTCAAATAATTATCATTTAACTCCCCTAGAAATTTAATAATCTAGTATTGTGTTTTATATTTAGAAACATTCACAAGAGCATTGTAGGTGCATTTAGAGGCACACGAACAAGTAGGTAGTGGGCGAAAAAGATCAAGTTCATCCCAAAGAATTTTTAGTTGAGTGAATTAGGTTGTAATAGTCAACTCACCTGGTTTAAAAGAAGAAATCATCTCTTGATCATCAGAAATACGAATCATGTCTCCTTGTGAGAACCTTTCCTTTAAATCATTCCATATGTCAAAGGCATTGTCCATACAGATGATGCTCTGTGTGATGGATTGAGAAACAACCTTGAGAATCTAGGAAACAACCAACATATTGGCTCTCTGCCATGTTGAAAACAATGAGTTGGTATGATTGGGAGGTTCTATGGTTCCATCAATGAAACCTATTTTATTCTTTGAAATTAAGCTCATTTGAAACAAACAAGATCAATGATAATAGTTTGGTCCCTCGAGAATAATAGGGACAATGAGAAATGAAGATTATCTGATGAATTAACATGGTAAGGTGAACAAAGATCTTGTGATGGATCAACAACTTCACCCATGGATAAATGTAGCAATCAAAGCTCTACAGAGATGAACAAAAAAGAAAAAGGAAGACAAATGATATGAGAATGAATACCTCTTTTTAATTTTCAATTGAAATCAAAATAAATGGTCTGGATATACAAACAGTACACTCATTATAGGTATAGTTAAATAGAGAGAATGAAAAACAAAGAGTCAATCAATAAATACTAGAATCAGAACAAACAAAATAAAGGTTACACATCTCTATAAAAAAACAACTAAGAATTAGAAAAGGACAACACTAATATTAACATCTTTTTCCGTAACTCTTGATTCGATATCTTTAAAACACTTCTAATTAATACCAAGTATTATGGACTCACATTGAAATTTTGATTGAATCTCCCATTCAACCATCACTCGACTCGTGATACTATATCGTTCAACACAATGTCAATAATACACATGTTAGTATTAGTTCAAAAATTCTCAATTTGTACAAATACGTCTTTCAAATTCTTCAACTCAAGTCAATACCATTTTGAATATTGTAAAGCAACACATATATTAAGAGTTTGTGTATATCATATTTATCCATCAAAAGAAATTATCTAAAGACAATCATCACGAGACTAATTCATTGATAAGTATCTAATATAAGATTTTGGAATTTTACATCAATTCTTATAATAAACTTAACCTAATTTCATTTACCTTGAAATTCTAAATTATTTTTTAAAAAAACTAAGAAATCCAGACTTAGTTATACGGAACCTAATTCAATGATCACATATATTATTACAAACTTATACTAATATACTATTTGTGATATATCTATTTAGATGAAGCACATGCAATTACTATTCTCAACTCATGAACTAAAGACGAAGATAAAATATTTGAGAAAAAAAAAACTTATTTAAATGAAAGATTTGTTCGATTAATGTTGACTTAATATTGCCAGTGTTCAAGATAATATAAAAAAATTGCATAATTTTCATTTTTTTTATAGAGAATACAATTTAGAGAAATAAATATTTTATTAGAATTTTAGGTTTTTTATTTACGATCTTTATAACATAATATATTCATTTATTTTAAACCCATATCTCTAAACTTACAAAATGTAGTCTTTGAAAAATTAAAAACTATTGACAACCTATTACCTTAATTTACTCAATCTAGATATTTTATTTTTTAATATTTATTGGTGCTGTTAATTTATTTTATATACTAGTTACCTATAAGAAAAAAAAATAAAAATTCTGTGGCATAACATCAACTTGCAGAATTTACACAAAAAACTTCCAAAAAAGAAAGAGGAAACGTGCAAAAGCCGGGCCCATCGAGCAGAGATTTTTTGAGAAACTTATGGTGTATGATGTGCCGTTAGGAGCTTGTAGGGCATGAAAATTATGACACGTGGACCATGGGAAGTCACAACTCAAATCGTATGTTTCTAACGGCCCAGATAAAAAGTGGAAAAAATGAACGGTCAAGATGAATATGAAGTGGCAGCGTAGGTGAGACTGAAGACACACTAAAAAACTACCCAACATATGTTGAAGAAGAGACAACATGTATGTTTTCTCATCCCGCAGAATGATGATTCCTTCAATTTCGGTAGTTTTCGGTTCAAACAAATGGATCACATAAAACCACTTTTATTTATTTTTTATTTTAAATTTCTGGTACCACTCAATTATTCAATTGGGGAAAATCTTTGGAATTTCTGGCTCTGGTGGGGATAAGTCGATGGGGGCGTAAGTGAAACAGAGCCAGGAAAGGAGAGAGTTTTGGTTTCCAAAACCTCGTTTCTCTCAACACAGAAAAATGTTGCAGAAACTGTGTTTGATGGCTTCTCATGGATGCCCTCCGGGTCTTGCTTTGCAGCAAGAATTGCCCATGGTTGGCTGCACCATTACCAAGGTAAGAATCTGGTTTATGATTTGGTGGTAGCAACTTTTTATGTACTTATGCCCTAATCCTTTAGGTGGATCTTTGAATGAAAAAGTTTTTTTTTTTTTACTTTATCATCCATATTTTAACAATTTGTTAGTATTAATGAATTGCTTCTTAAAATTTCTTAGTTTATGAATCAATGAATAATTTTGTGTATTGAAAATCATGCTGGAGTTTTTTAGTGATGGTCCTGCTAATCAGTGAATTCTCTTCATTTTTTTTCCTTGAATTTTTGTGTAAGACAGGGTTGTCTACCATTATTGCCTTCTGTACTGAAACCAGAAATCATCAGATATGGATCCCCGCTAAATCCATTTCAGTCAACCATACCCCAAAAGGAGTGGTTCGGTTCTGATCAGCTTGTCGACGTGAACTCGTCGACTCAAAGGCCCATGCTTATTGGTGTTCAAGGTGTGCAGGCAGCTCACTGAGTTGTATTTGATCCAACTATTTGATTGCTGACTAGTTCTTCAATGTTACATGATTGATTGCTCTTCCAACTTTTCTAGCTCGTAGCCGCATAAATACTATTTGTTGATGTAATAACTAATAGTCCTGTAAATACTCTTTCAGTTTTGTTATAAAAGGTTGTATGTAAGTGTGGATGTCTTGGGCCTGCAGTTGAACCCCCTGGCAAACAATCACGAGGTACAACCAGACAGAACTTTTGAGGCACTCCCTGTAGCATGGACAAATAAATATGTTGTAATTAGTAGTTAGATTAGATCATAGACTGCACTAAATCTTCGCAACTATGAAGGTTCGGGTGTATTGGGAACAGGGTTTGAGAGTTGAGAGATTACTCCTTGTAATTTTCATTGATCATTCATATCAGTGAATTTTCACTGTTTTGTTGGAGGATGTAAACCTATTGTGTGCTGTAGGTTGAACATTATTGATTTGTTCTTTTAGTGCTATGGTGGGTAAGCACAAGGTATTCCAAGAATGGAAATCAAGGTGCCAGTAACAAGCTTGATGTCTAAGAGTGGCAAGCAGAGGCTCAGTGGCCAACATAGAAAATTTACCTCCAAGGACTTTTTTCACCCTACCTAAAAGGGATACTGCTCAACTAGCCTCTAAGGGGAAATGTATTTCCTTGGAAAGAGATGGCTGCCAAGCAAGGCTACTAGTCAAGGGAGATTGGAACCCATCCACATGGATCATTGAATGTGTACCCGATTCAAATAGTTTCTTCATTATGTGTTATTTCTCTCAACTTACACTGTTATGAACAGCTTGTGTTTGTCTCTTTTGTATTGGTTACGTTTCATTCTTTCACATGTTAATTTAGTAGTCAAAATGTTAAATCTGGTGATCATTTTTCATGTTAATTTAGTGGTGAAATGTTAAACCCGATGACCAAAAAGACTACAGTAATACCTAATCACTGAAGGTTGGTTTTCTTTCTCAGATATGATGCATTGTAGTTGCTAGAATGATGTAAGTAATTGGTGAGAAGATGGTGGATTTGATTATGGAGCCTACATTTACTTCTGTGATGAATTTTTATTGTCTTATGCGATTAAATTTGTGTTTTATGCCATGTCATACTAAGTAATTTCCTTAATTTCGGTGGCAGGAACTTATCCAAGCCCAGTACATTTTGGCTTTGGCATCGTTGAACAATGCACTCAGCAGGATAAAATTTTTCAGTGCATCAGTGCTGAAGCTGGGATAGGTGGAGTACATATATCTTTGTTGTCTGACTTGGTGGATTTGCAATTATCAGGCATTGATGAACCTCAAAAACCATTGACACCTATTATCCCAAAAAGCAAATTTTTCATCCCAAAGCTTTTGCTAGATATTTTTCAAGATTCGGCCTTTAGTTCAAAGGTTACAGTTCATCCAGATGGTCAAGTCACTTTTATGGGTACTGCAATTGAGATGAAAGATCTTCTTTCTGTAGTTTCCGACTCGTACTTATTACGGAAGGGTGAAAAACAATTTAGGCTTGTCCCACATTTCAGCAGGTATACATATTATTTGGAGCAGTTTAATCGTCAAATATTGATCACATGAAATTCTAAATCTTCTGGTTAATTAGAATTACATTTTCATAGTAAAACAGAATTATCAACATTTTGTGTGTAAAGACTCTTGTTCTATGGATTAAGTAAGATTTAATTAGATTTTCGATGTCAAAATTAAAAGTTTGGAAAATATATGTTTTTAAATGTGTGTTCTTCTTTGATGTATTGGAAGATACTGGAATTTTTGCAATTTGCATGATTTAGCCTTGACATTGTTGACTCTGTTGTTTTGCATTCATGAAAACTACTTCAAGAATTTTATCCATAAATGTGCTAAATTGACAATTTAATCACCTTACGTATCAGGCATGGTTAATGTATGGTCGAGACTAAGTTGTAGGCCTCTCGGTAATTCTCTAATTAAAATTAGTTTCACTTTGTTAATTCATGTAGTAATGGTTGACATTGGTTACGAAGGTGATATTCAAATTTTGATTGGAAACCAAAAACAAAAGCCCATAAATTTTGTTCTTAATGAAGTACATATTTCTGGCTCTATGAAGAATTACTTACCATAACTTTTTTTTCTTCAATTTCATTGGAGAAACTGCTATAAGTTTGGGAACTTTTATATAAGTTAGCTGAAATTTGGTCAATGTGAAGACAAACTTCCTTCTTCACTTGTTCCCTCCACTTGTGTGTGAGCGCATGTGCATGTATGTTTGAAATTGTTTATTTATACTAATTTAATTAATGCACTTATAGTAACTGTTAATTTTTGCGGAATAGTTCTTTTTAGTTTAGATGACGTTTTCAGAAACTAATAAAAGAAAAACAAATTATTTCTCTAAGATATGCTCTTCTAAAATAAACACTAATACTTTTGTCTTCTAATTCTGCAACAAATGTAAAATCAATAAATAAATATATGGTAATTAATATTAGTTACTGAAGTTAAATTATTTGCTTTACTAGTTTGTGAATAGTGATTCCTTGAATCAACTGATTTTCAAACTTTTGATGTTGCAATTAAATTACTTTTGTAATGAACTTTTAAAATCTCCATATTTAACAATCTATTTTTGTTTGTCTTTTACTGTTAATTTCTATGTGCAGGATGAGTATCAAAGAAGTAGAAGTAAGAAGTCTTTCATCCTCGTTGGATATTCATTCTACATTGACTGTTCCTTTGAGGAGGTATGCAAATATGTTTCCCTGAAAACTTGCCTCTTTCCTCCTGACTTTGAGATATGAAAGATATACTTGTCTAGGAGTTACTTTTATTAAAATAATAGTTCATAATCATTCTGTTCTCTATAAAACAAATGCAACTTTGGTCTCAGGGCTTTTCATTTCATCCCTGTTATGCATTAGGTTTCTCCCATGCTATGACCTATGTGGATAATCCAGTCCACAAACTGATTTTTCGAATAGGAGTCTGATAAGGGAGAATTATCTTCTCGTAAAACTTCTTTAAATGCATATAGACTCATGTAATTTTTCAATATCATGACAGAGGAATTATGTTCTATAGTTGAGCTGCATTATTGCTTTCATTGATGCTGACTGTTTCTCTCTCTGGTCGTGGATACTCATAAACGTATTATGTTGTTGTTTTTCTTTTGCAGTCCTGAGAAAGTCAAAGTCAAGCCTTCACAAAAGAAGAACAAGAAAGTAGCCAAAGAGAGGGATCTCTTCAAGAAGAACTACTTGCATGCATGTGAAAGCCTTCTGTCCTTAATGGTTGACAAGAGGCAACACCGCAAAACAGCAATTCTCTCCCTCAAGAAATCTGGCCCTGAACTTCCTGAGCTCCTTTCACAGTTTTCTGTTGGCATTGCTGGTACTGGTCTTGCTGTCCTGCTATCTGTGATCTGTATGCTTGCCTGTGGAAGGGGGATTCCCTTTTGTGCTTCTAAGCTCCTCAACACAGGGTTTGGATTTGGGCTGGTTTGGCTATCTTGGGCAGTTAATAAGCTAAGGGATACCATTGTTGGCATTAATAAGAATGGTGGAAAGCCAAGACCGAAAGATGAGGAAATAATTCGAAAGGTCGACAAGAGTCTAAGAGAAATATACTTCAGATCCGCTGCATTGCTGGCAGTGGCAGTGCTAAGGCTTGCTTGAGTACTATCACTGTAGAAATGATCGCATCGAAATTGAAGTGCTGCAAGTGTCACATGCCCACACATTGGAACAATCATTATACCTGATCAATTGGACGTCCATGGTCAAGGCTTTTGGGGACGTGATAGCAAAACGCAATCTTGGTTTCAAACCAAATGAACCTTTGCTTGATCTTGGAAGCACATGATTGTGGATGACTTGAGCAGCACTTGGATGCTGTACTTTAGGTAAGGATAGTATATTGTTTCATGAACCAAAGCAAGCAACATACTTGTTTGCTTGGTATTTGGGCGATAAGACAATTGTAAAGTGTAATGTGAAATTTTGCAATGAAATACTGTTTTGGTGAAATTGTTCAGGTTGTATATCACTGCTACCAAATGATGCATATCTCTTTGCATGGAATATCTCTGCAAAAGTATTCCAGCTCCCAGGATCTCATTCTGCAAAAGTCATTTTGTGCACCTTTACATGGGAGTATAATTCCACAAACTGGGATCCATATCATATGGATCAATATACTGAACGACCAATGTCTAGTAATTTCCTCAACAAAAATGTTTTATTAACATCTGTCACTAACATAGACTTGACACCACTTGCGGGACATTAATTGACGCAAAACGCAAACACAAAACTGGTTCCTCCACATATATTGGCAAATGCAAAACTGGTTACCTGTGTGTCTGTAAGTGGTTACCTATGTTACGTTTATGGTCACCTACTCTTCATGAAAAAAATCAATTTTTTAATAAAAATCATATGTAGGTTTCTCCACATATACTAGCACACACAAAACTGGTTACCCGTATATCTGTAAGTGGTTACCTATGTAACGTTTATGGTCCTCCACTCTTCATGAAAAAAAAATCAATTTTTTTTAATAAAAACCATATATTACATCGGTTAGATGACTTAACCGATGTAAAAAATCATATATCACATCGGTTAGATGGCTTATTCGATGTAGGTTTCTCCATATATACTGGCACACACAAAACTGGTTACTCGTGTGTCTGTAAGTGGTTACCTATGTGACGTTTATGATCCACCCACTCTTTATGAAAAAAATTCAATATTTTTTAATATGGGTCATATATTACACCGGTTAGATGACTTAACCGATGTAATATGGATCATTTTGATTAAAAAAAATATTACACCGGTTGTTTCTAAGAACCGATGTAATATATTTTTTTTATCCTATTTTGAAGCTCGCGCGTAAATGTCTCACTCTGTCACATCATTGTCACGTCTGCAGCGTCAAATATGTGTCATGGACGTCAATATATCAGAATTCTTTCTTAAAAAAGACATCACAGTGCATCTCCATTTAGCTCATGCTATAATGCTGGTGCCACTAACGTTCATCACATATAGGAGTAGTCTTCGATAAGATGTCTGAACTAAAACAGAAAATTTTGGTTTTTTTACTTGCTAAAATCTAGTATTTAAGAGAGTAACATTGATTGTTTAAGATTCTGGTAGCATTGATGTTAAAGATAAATTAATTTCTATCTTCAAAGCATATCTCATGTCACATTTTGTTTGGATACCGAAAAATTTGTCTCATTTTTTATGTATTGTTATTTTATACTCTCAGTTAAATAACATTTATCTTAATTAGTTATTTAAAATAATTATTATAAATTCAACACATTAAGCGCCACAATTTATTCTTAAAAGACATTTTCATTTCATTGTCTTCATAAATACGTTTTTTCTTTTTCTTTAAAATTTAACAGATTAATTTTAATATTAATATAGTGTCAGTATAAAGATGCTTGTATGACAATTAATGAGTACGTCATAGTGAAGTTTCTTCTAATACTGCTAGTGGATTTTAATTAAATTAAAGTCTATCGACTATAAAGTAAGTTTTGGCAATCAACTAATGTATACAAAATAATTTGTTTAATGTTTTTTTTACAAACTAGTTGTATCTATATCCATAGCTTTTTTATGCAACATCTATAACTTCGCATTTTCTTATGATCTTGTGAAAATTTTAAAAATGAAGTAATAGTTAATGTTATGTTAAAGTTTTAATAAAGCAAAAAATGAATAATAATAAGAATGTAGTTTTGAAATGGCAAATAAAAAAAAGAAAAAGGTATACAGCTGTATATGTTGACGTGTATGGATAAATACATATTTTGTGAATTATTATATTTAAGTCAGTAACAGTGTTCACTCATGCTGTTGTGGCACTATATTTCTCCATATTTTTTTCCACAAGAAGGTTATAAAAAAAATTATATGCCCCTTTTACAGTATATTTTATTTATCAATTGTGTTAACTTTTTATATTATTAACAAAAATTAATTCATATACCAAATTTTATTAATAATTAGCTTTATAGGGGATTAATTGATTAAATTTAATAGTTTTTTTTTTACGATAATTTGACGCAAGGGAATGTTTTTGATTTTGAGGTAGGAAAGGAAGGAGCCCATAGCACGCAGGAGCAACACTGTCCTCATCTTTCTTTTGCCCTTTCCTTCACTTTACTCCTTGCATCCAATTCCAATTCTCTCACTTTTCTCCAATTCATTTTTCCCTACAACAAATTAAAAAAGCAAACTTTTGAAGCCCAACACACAATCAAATCATATATTCATTTCCCAATCCCAATTTCCTTTTCAATTGAAGCAATGGGTTTGGACGTTTAGTGTTGGAAGGATGAAGATGATTCCTTGGGGTGGCCTCAGTTGCTGTTTGAGTGCTGCTGCTCTTTATCTTCTCGGCAGAAGCAGTGGCAGGTATACATCCATTGCTTCCACTTTGAATTGAATCACGTTTGCGTTCTGCCGTTCTCGAACAATACGTATAAAGCTTCATTTTTTATCTGACAGGGATGCGGAAATTCTTAAATCCGTTACGAGGGTCAATCAGTTGAAGGAACTGGGTTTGTGTTTTTTTTCGGGAACTGAATCCTCTATTGTCCGCATATTTGGTTTATTCTATACCTGTGCAAGTTTAAATTTTGTTGTTGTTGCTTTGAATAACATGATCTGAGTCACTAATCGTTAAATGCATTGTGGTTTCATAAATGACTGGTGGAACAGTATCTAGTTTTAATGTTTTTTTGCCAATGACCATTGGGGTTTGTCACTTTTGCAAGTGGCATGACCAAAACAGTGTATACAAATGCCGGATAACCCTCATTCCATGAATTAGGTCTTGGGGTTGAGTTTGATTTAAACTCAAATTTTGAGATGATTTCATAGCCGATCTTAGTGTTTATTATTTGGCCTATCTTAGTGTTTATTGTTATGCTTATCGGGATATCCATTATGGGGTTATTATTGAATCATACACAGCTGTCCAGATTTGCAAACCTTTTGCTATATTAATTAGTAATATGGCCAAAATAGCGTATGCTTTGGAAGTTTAGTTAGGACTAAACCTAAATTTTAAGAGGGTTGTTTCAAATGCCTTGTGCTGCTATTTGTAAATTGGTAGTTAAACTGGTTGAAGAAAGCTATAGATGATTCTGTACAAGTGTTAGGTAATTCCATGCAAGTTGATGGTATTGTAGCATAGGCAAGTGTTAGTTGCTTTAGATTGGGCTTATTTGGCTAGCTGATAATCATTGTCATGATATGTTCATCCTTCTTGTTTTGCTGTTTGTTGCAAGCGAGATACTTTTTTAGTTATCATTTTGGAAACAATGAGTTTCTGATTTCACATTCATTTTATGCTTGAGACACTATCAATATGATATTGTCCTCCTTGATATGTATTCCAATTAGTACTTGGTATTAAAAGCAAAATAAATTTACATTTCTATGGTGCAGAATAGATGAGGCTAGATGTTCTTTCATTGCAGTAGAGTTTACTAGATAATTTGTGATGTTATGGTTTCTGATCATGCGTGGAACTCCTCACTTTTCAGCTCAACTGTTAGATGCCGAAATATTACCCTTGATCGTTACAATTTCGGGAAGAGTTGGCTCTGAAACCCCAATTAGCTGCGACTTCAGTGGTTTAAGAGGTGTAATAGTTGAAGAAACAGTACGTATAAGTTAACCATGAATATCTCCATTTTATAAGGGCATTGCTTATTTTTTCATTTTTTATTTTTTTTATCAGCAATAAGGGCATTGCTTATGCCATCTTATTCCTGTGTTTAATATTGAAAATGTTTTACATTTTTTCTTTTAGGCAGAACAACATTTTCTTAAACACAATGATGCTGGTTCCTGGATACAAGATTCTGCTTTGATGCTATCAATGAGTAAAGAGGTTCCTTGGTATCTGGTGAGCATTTTCCCTCTGTTGAGTCTGTTCCTATAATAAAATGTTTTTTTAACTTTAAATTATTGTTATTATTTCTATCAGACTCATAGGATATTTATTTGTTAGAGTAATCTTTAACCTTATTAAGTGAACATTCCTCTCCTGCTGCCAATTATTAGAACTGATATATATATATATATATATATATATATATATATATATATATATATATATATATATATATATATA